>Ga0138256_10001097_pt1 | contig 28990 bp, 17 predicted proteins | sample KNB2016incub_MG_FD_105486 | JGI IMG/M metagenome (GOLD analysis project Ga0138256, IMG submission 105486) | Active sludge microbial communities from wastewater in Klosterneuburg, Austria - KNB2014incub_MG | ecosystem: Engineered > WWTP > Activated sludge > Unclassified | place: Austria... | reverse complement strand
CTATCCCTTTTTACAAATATACACGCCACCTAGCCGAAGTTCTATTGCAATAGAAAATATGAGTGCCGTACCCAATGCTTTCAATAATAAAATGGGACTGATCATATTAAAGCCGGGAGAGAATAAAGAATTTAAAACCAGCTTTTTAGTAAGAACTCTTTAAAAGAGTTATACTTTAATATATATATTTTTGCGGTGTAGTATCCATGCGATAAACCACATCATAGTAATAAAACAAAGTGCATATAACAACGATGCATTTTTTTCATTTTCAAATAGGGGCACACAAACCCTGGTATAAAACCATTGTAAGGGCGTAGTAAAATCAGGCTTCCCGTTTTTAGTAACAGGGATCCTGATTAATGCAAATGCTTTTACAACAATTGCACTTAATGCAAAAATAAATAGCGGGTTTTTGCCAAACACATTAAAAAACTGGCTCCATCCTTTGCGGGCATTTTTAAATTCTATCTGGTAAATCATTACCGATATTATTAAAAGCGCCAGGCCTGTAGTATAAATTACGTAACTGCTGCTCCAAATTTTCTTGTTAATGGGGAAAACCATATCCCAGCAAAAGCCTGAAAAGATCAAAACACAACCGGCTACAAAAAGGCCATTCAGCATCTCATGGTTTTTACCTTTGTTAATGATGTAATGCCCGGCCATATATCCAAAAATTACCTGCACAATGGCACCCATGGTATTCATCAACCCTTCGGGGTCAAAAGCTACCCCCTCACCATGATACATGTGATTGGCGCCAAATACGGCCATGTCTATTTTGGTGCCAAACCAACCACTTAGGCTAAAAGGATCGGCAGGGTTTGCCGCTACACATAAGAACCAATATAGTAACAAAATAAAAAAGCCTACAACAAATGCCCATTGTAGTTTTAAAAAATAAATGAGTAACGAGGCAAATAGATAAGCGAGTGCAATGCGTTGTAATACGCCCATAATGCGCAACTGATCAAAGCCTTTGGCTACCAGGTATCCATCGGTATTGTATTTTATAAATGGGAACCAATTGAGGAGTAAGCCAATAAGAAAGATGAGCAAACTTCTTTTAAATACTTTTTTTAGAAAATAGCTGGTACCCTTTTGTTCCATTTTTGGCATTACAAAAGCAAGTGCGTTGCCAACTGCAAACAGGAAAAAAGGAAATACTAAATCAGTAGGTGTACAGCCATGCCAACTGGCATGTTCCAGCGGTGCATAGATATGGCTCCAGCTGCCGGGATTATTTACCAGTATCATGAGCGCAACGGTTGCGCCTCTAAATACATCTAGGGAGTAAAACCTTTGATTCATGGTATGAAGTTAATTAAGGTAAGCGCTCGCTAAGCACTAACCACCTAATTTCTTTTTCCTCCAGTATTTGTATGATCTCTGCTATGCGGCCTGATGTTTTTTGAAGCTCTTCATAAGGCATGTTATGCATGAGCTTTCCTTCCAATATTTTTTTCTCTTCCTGTAATTTAGGAATATCCTGCTCAATATTCTCAAGCTCATATTTTTCTTTAAAAGAAAGTTTTTTTACTGTATTGTTTTGTGGTACAGGTGGTGCTGCTACCGTTACTTCTGTTTTGGGTTTTACGGTTACTGTATTTTTATTATCCGTGGCCTGCGCTTGCCGGTATTGGGTATAATTACCGGGGAAATCTGTAATTAAGCCATTCCCTTCAAATACAAAAAGGTGATCTACCATGCGGTCCATAAAATACCTGTCGTGGCTTACAATTAAAATACATCCCGGAAAATCAAGCAGGAATTCTTCTAAAGTTCGTAGGGTTTGTAAATCCAGGTCGTTGGTAGGTTCATCTAAAATTAAAAAATTAGGGTTCCTAAAAAGGATACTTAATAAATGCAGCCTTCTTTTTTCTCCGCCACTCAATTTGCTCAAAGGGGTGTATTGCTGTTCATCTGTAAAGCCAAATTTTTGCATAAATTGGCTCGCCGAAATTTTACTACCATCAGCCAAAGGAAAAAACTCTGCCATATCTTTTACAAACTCAATGGCCCTTTTATCTTCTTTATATTGTAAGCCTTCCTGGCTAAAATGGCCAAACAACACAGTATCTCCATGGTTTATTTTGCCGCTATCCGGCGCTTCCTGCCGGAGTGCAATTTTTAGAAAAGTGGATTTGCCTACCCCGTTTTTGCCCACAATACCAATCCGTTCCCCTTTCTTAAAAGTATAATCAAAACCTTTTATGAGATTAAGGTTGCCAAATGATTTATATACTTTTTTCATTTCAAGGATCTTGCCACCGAGCCTGGTCATTTTTACCTGTAAACTTACTTCTGCTATTTCTTTTTGTTGTTTTACCCGCTGTTCTACATCCGTAAATGCATCCTGCCGGCTTTTACTTTTTGTGGTGCGTGCTTTTGGTTGTTTGCGCATCCATTCCAGTTCTTTGCGGAAAATATTTTTATCTTTTTGTAATTCGCTTTGTTGTACTTCGTGCCGCAATGCTTTTTGTTCTAAAAAATAATCATAATCTCCCCGGTAAGTATAGATTTGTTCATCATCAATTTCAATAATTTCATTACAGACAGCATCTAAAAAATAACGGTCGTGTGTTACCAGCAAGAGGGTAAGCTTTGCCGAACCAAGATATTGTTCCAGCCATTCAATCATGCTTACATCTAAATGGTTGGTGGGCTCATCCATAATAAGGAGGCAACGGCCGTTGTATAGCTGGGCCTCAATGAGAGCCTGTGCCAGCGCTACTCTTTTCTTTTGGCCACCACTTAACCTGCCTGTTTTTTCGGCCAGGTTGTGAATATTCAGCTTTCCTAAAATTTGTTTTAAATCACTTTCAAAACTCCAGGCGTCCAGGTTATCTAATTTTGCCATGAGTGCAGCAAGCTCCTGTTCATTATGGTTGGGGTCTTCTAAATATTGTTCATATTCTTTTACTGCTTTTACAACCGGGTTATCTGCTTGTAAAATATTATCCCAAATTGTTTTTTCAAGATTAAATTGATGGTCTTGCTGAAGCATTACGGGTTTAATGTCTTTATGTACCCATACCGTTCCCGAATCGGCGGTTTCCTGCCCGGCAATTATTTTCATAAGGGTGCTTTTGCCGCTTCCATTGCGGGCTACAAGGGCAATTTTATCGCCTTCTTCTATATGTAAACTGATGTTTTTAAAAAGCGAACGAATACCAAAACTTTTAGTTAAATTTTCTACTGAAGCGTAATGCATAGCGGCAAAGATAAACCATGTAGGCTTGTAATGCCGATGATTAAAAAAACAATTCGGCCATCATACAACGTACACTTCCACCACCAGCTTGTTCAATATTCGGAATGTGTGGGGTGATAAGGGCAGCATATTTTTCTAACTTTTCAACCTGGCCTTTGTGCAAAGCCTTATAAGCGGTACTACTCATAACCAATAACGGTTCCTTATCGGTATTATGAAGCGCCAGCATATTGCCTGCAAATTGTAAAACCTGGTCTTGTGATATGGGAATACATTCATGGCTGGTATCTTCAAGGCTTTGGATGACTCTCTTTTTTTCTACCTCATCTTCTATTGCCTCTAAACAGGTTACAGCAAATTGCGGACCCAGGCACATCATTACATTGGTATGATAAATTGCATTTCCATTTTTATCTTTTGCTGTAAAAGCAATTACTTTATATTTATTTTTTTCAGCAAACAGGTGTAGTAAATCTTTATTGGTTCTTTGAGAAAGGCATGCATAAATAATGCGGTTTACATGATCTATAATCATGCTGCCGGTGCCTTCTAAAAATTGATCTTTATTTTCTTTATCACTCCAATCCTGTATATGATTGATATGGGTAAATGATTTAATAGCATCAATATGGTTTTTATTTTTTTCAATTCTACGGTTTGATGCATACATTGGGAAAATAGAAACAGAATGATCCATACAGCAAAACCAGTTATTTAAAAAAATAGCATCTGGTTTTATGGTAGCGTTATCATCCTGCAACAATAAAATACGAATACCTGATGATTTTAAAAGTGAAACCATTTGATCAAATTCTAATATTGCCGCCTCCCGTATATTGAAAGATGCCAGGTTTTTATTTTGAAAATAATTATCAGCAGCCGTTTCGTTGTTAAAACCAAAAGAGGCAGGACGCATCATAGCGATGGCGGATGTCGTTTGCATAATGGCAAATATAAACAGGGTAATTAAAAATAAAAAATATGTGCTTTGAAAGGGCATACTTAAAACAAACGGTTATTTTTGTTGAGATTAAAAATGTATTGTTATGAAATTATTACAGGGAAAAACAGCCATCGTTACCGGGGCAGCCAGGGGAATTGGAGAAGCCATTGTACTCTTATTTGCAGAACATGGCGCCAATGTGGTATTTACTTATGTGAGTGAAGCGAGCGCTGAAAAAGCAACCGCCCTGGAAGCTAAGTTAAATGCGTTTGGAGTGAAAGCAAAAGCATACCAAAGCAATGCTGCTGATTTTTCTGCCTGTGAAATTTTGGTGAATGAAGTAATGAAAGATTTTGGCCAGGTGGATATTTGTGTAAACAATGCTGGTATATCAAAAGATAATTTGTTATTAAGAATGACGCCGGAGCAATGGGATGATGTGATGCAAGTAAATTTAAAAAGCGTTTTTAATATGACCAAACAGGTTATCCGGCCCATGATGAAAGCAAAGGCAGGTGTAATTATTAATATGAGCAGTGTAATTGGTGAAATGGGAAATGCGGGGCAAAGTAGTTATGCAGCCAGTAAAGCAGGCATTATTGGTTTTACCAAAAGTGTAGCCAAAGAACTGGGTAGCCGTAATATTCGTTGTAATGCTATTGCTCCGGGTTTTGTAGAAACAGATATGACTTCTTATTTGCAGGATGGTGAAGCTGCAGATAAATATAAAGCCGGAATTCCTTTGAACCGTTTTGCAACCGGGTTTGATATTGCACAGGTAGCTTTGTTCTTAGCAAGCGATATGGCTAGTTATATAACAGGGCAAACGATAAGCGCTTGCGGTGGATTAAATATCTAACTACTTAAATCTTCAAAACTTTTTATTTTATTATAGAGGGTCTTCCTATCTATATTTAAAATTTCTGCGGCCTTTGTTTTATTAAATTTTACCTGCTTCAGCACTTTCATAATGGTTTCATACTCGGCTTTGGTTGCTGCATCTTTTAGATCAGGAATAAGAATGCTTTGTTCTTCATTATTGGTACTGGATAATGTTGGTTGTTGATGTAATGGCGAGGCAACAATGCTGGTGATTTCCCAGGGTAAGGTTTTAGCAGACACTTTACCCGAAGGGGTGAGTAAAACGGCACGCCTTACTACATTTCTAAATTCCCTTAAATTACCTGGCCAGGAATATGAAAGAAACATTTTCATTACATCGTCATCATATCCTTCAATATGCTTATCAAGTTCACCGTTTGATTTTTGCAAAAAGAATTCGGCAAATAAAGGGATGTCCTGCTGACGTTCCCGGAGTGGGGGTAGGTTTATCGAAAACTCATTAAACCGGTGGTAAAGATCCTCTCTGAATTTTCCTTTTTGATAAGCTTCCTGCAGATTTTCATTAGAAGCAACAATAATGCGCACATTCACCGGCATTTCTTTATTGCCTCCTACTCTTTTAAATTTTCTTTCTTGTATTACTCGTAGCAGAGCGGCTTGTATGGGGTAAGATAGGTTTGCCACTTCATCTAAAAAAAGGGTGCCTTCATGAGCCAATTCAAAATGGCCCACCTTATCGGCTAAGGCACCGGTAAATGCGCCTTTTACATGCCCAAATAATTCACTGCCTGCAAGTTCTTTTGATAATGTGCCACAATCAATGGCTATAAAAGGCTCTTTATTGCGGGTGCTTAATGAGTGAATGGTTTTTGCGATTACTTCTTTTCCCGTTCCGCTTTCGCCATATAAAATAATACTATAAGAAGTAGGGGCTACTATTTTTATTTGTTCATACAAATCTTTTGTGGAAGCCGCTTCTCCTACAAGGTATTCGCCATTTGCCGAAATTTTTGGATGGGCATTATTTGTTTTTTCGGGCGCTTTTGTTGTAGCTGCCGTTGCTGTAATTTCCGGTTCTTTTCCTGCTGATGCCAGCGCACTGGTAAGGATCGCCATTATTTCATCGGGAGCCAATGGTTTCGTAATATAATCAAATGCACCATGCTTTATAACATCTACTGCCACTCTGGTATCAGAGTAACCGGTGATGATGATCACAATTGTTTTAGGTGCATAAGATTTTATTTCTGCCAATACTTCCCGGCCATCTTTATCACCCAGTCTGAAATCGCAAAAAACTACATCAAAAGGAGTTTCTTTTATTTTAGCAATACCTTTTGCAGCAGAGTGTACTACATCTGTTTCAAAGCCTTTTCTGTTCAATAATTTACTCAGTAATAAACACAGATCCCGGTCATCATCAATTATGAGAATTTTTTTCATATTATTGCTACAATAGTTCTTTTTAAGAATATATTAAAATTAGCCAATTTTAGCCATACTATGTATTCAGGGTAACATCCGGTACAGGGATTTCTTCTGTTTTCACCCATACGGCATAATCATTTGGATAGATATGCCTTCCCGAACTGGCAACATATACTTTTGTAAAAACAGCACCAAAATATAAGATAATAGAACTATAATAAGCCCATAACATAATGATGATTACAGATCCCGCAGCCCCATAAATACTGGCTGTTTGGCTTTTGCCTAAATACAACCCAATAAGCGACCTGCCTACTCCAAATAAAATTGCAGTTACCATGGCGCCCACTAACACATCTTTCCATTTTATTTTAGCATCGGGCAACATTTTAAAAATTGTTCCAAATAAAATGGTAGAAATAATAAACCCTATTACATTATCAACTGTAAAAAGCAATGTCTTTTCTAAAGCAGGAAAGGCTGCAATAATCTTTCCGCTAAGCACACTCACTAATGCATTTAAAGCCAATGAAACTACGAGTACAAAACCCATACTCAGGATAAGAGAAAAACTTATAAGGCGGTCTATTAAAATTTTCCACCATACTTTTTTAGCTTTTAAACGTAAGCCCCAAACCCGGTTTAGTGAATCTTGCATTTCATTAAAAATGCCGGTGGCACTTATAAGTAATATTACAAGGCCTACAATAGTAGCAAAAAAATTATGCTTATCTAAATGTATATTTTGTATGGTATGTTGTATTTGTAATGCGGCATCATCACCCACAAGGTCTTTGATTTGTCCGTATAACTCACCACTTACAGCCTCACGACCAAATAAAATTCCGAAGATATTTAATATGATGATGAGTAAAGGGGCAAGGGCCAGGATAGTATAATAAGCCAGTGAGGCACTAAATTTGGCTATATTGGCTTTCATCAATTCACTGAAGAGGTTTTTCATAAATTTAAAAAAGGAAAGAATTATCTTTTTCATACTTAGGTTTAGGTTAAAGAAAGGAAAAATTTTGCCCAATAGGGCGAAGTACTTCCACAATAGTTAGATGTATAAAAGCCAATGATATGCCAAATATAAATTTTAAAGCATTTTCTTTTATATCGGTAACCGGTACTATGCCAATATAATATACAAAAAGGGGTCCTGTAAAATGTAAATTGGCAAACTTGTTGAATCAATTTTAGTTGAGTTTTTAAATTTGATCACTATACACAGATACCTTGAAAGCACTAATAATTGACGATGAAATTGATATTTGTTTTTTGTTGAGCAGCGTGCTAAAACAAAAAAATTTAGATATCTCGATTGCTCATAATTTAAATGAAGGGTTGGGTAAAGTAGGGAATTTAGAGCCTGAAGTTATTTTCTTAGACAACTATTTGCCCGATGGAAAAGGGCTTAATGCCATCAAAAATATTAAACAAATAAGCCCGGATTCTAAAATCATAATGATTACGGCATTTGATACGGCTGGCGACAGGAACCAGGCATTTCAAATGGGGGCAGATTCATTTATGGGCAAACCTTTTACAAGGGATCTTATTTATAAGACCCTGCAAGATCTTCATATTACAGGGCAAGACGCACAGCAAAATTGATTTCGAAGGCTTTATTAGCATAAATTATATTTTTGGGGTACCATTTTTTATAACGGAAATTCCTGACCTTTAGTCATATTATAAGTTTAAGCCTACCTGCGATCAATTTATTTTCATTAAATTTCTTTAAATCGCTGCATTTATTGCACAAATTTTTGGTTTGGCAAGCAATTTGGCATATATTAAGAGTACGTTGATTTAGCGTATATAAACTTTTTAAAAAATATACAATTATGAAAGCAAACAAATTATTAGCAGGCGTATTATTGGGAGCTGCCGCAGGAGCTGTTTTGGGAATTTTATTTGCCCCCGAAAAAGGCAAAGACACCCGTAAAAAAATAAAACAAAAAAGCAATGAGATGAGCGAAAAAGTAAAAGGAAAATGGGATAAGATGAGTGAAAAAGTACAGGATAAATACAAAGACATTCGCAATGAAGCAAATGATATGATTGCAAAAGGTAAAGAAAGAGCTGAAACTTACAAATCTTAATTATCGTTTTACGTTTGCTCATGCATAAATTACAGGAACCGGCAAAAATATAAAATGAATGATGGAATTGGAAGACACAAAAGAAAACCTGCATACAGATCCTTTTGATAACTTAGATGATCTTTTTGAAAAAGTAACCGATTATACGGAAACCCGCCTTAGTTTATTTAAACTAAAGGCTACTGAAAGGGCATCTGTTATTGCAAGTGAAATGGCAGGTGGGCTCATTTTTTTTACCATACTCTTTTTAGGAGTCATTGTATTAAACATCGGGCTTGGCTTTTTGCTCGGCGATTTGTTGGGCAAAGTGTATTATGGTTTTTTTGTTTTAGCTGCATTTTATATTATTGCCGGTTTCATTTTTAAAGCCGTAAGTAAAAAATCGGTCATTAAAACGATTGCCAATATCGTCATCAGGAAAATATTGTAAGCTATGGATTTAAAAAATGTAGGTAGCCATATTAATACTAAAGAAGAACTTTCTGCAGAGATAGCAAAGCTTGAGCAATTGAAAAAAAAGCAGGAGCAAGATTTAAAACAACATTTTCAACTTACAAAAGAAAGTTTTCAACCCGGAAACCTGGTGAAGTCTGCCCTTGGAAGTTTTGGAGTACCCGGCCATGTAGGTGGTATACTCCTTAAAGCGGCAGGCGGCTTAGCGGCAGGATTACTTACTAAAAATTTAATTAGTGGCAGGGCCGGCGCTACGGTAAGTTCATTGTTAGGGAATGCTGCTAAAACGGGTGCAGCTACCGTAGTTGCAAATAATGCCGATAAAATTATGGCATACGCAACCTCTATATACCATAATTTATTTTCTAAGAAAAAGCATAAAGAATACCTGAAAGATTAAGAATAATACTGAAAATATTTACGAGGCCCCATAAATCGGGGCTTTTGTATTTTAAAAAATATTCAATTTAAAAAGGCAGGCCCAAACCAAGGTTGAGTACGAGATTTTCTTTGCGCCAGGCTGCATTTGAAAAATCAATTTGATCTATCACCCATCTTTCACCATTTGGTAAATAAGGCTTTCTTAATGGCATACCCAGGTCCACCCGGATAATAAAAATAGTAGCATCTATCCGTAAACCAATACCGGTTGCTACCGCCAGCTCTTTATAAAAATTTTTGGTAAGCTTTGCTTTATCACCAAATAAAATTCCTGTTTTATTCCAAATATTACCTGCATCTACAAATACAGCCGTGCTGAATAAACTACTCAACGGTATGCGCATTTCTGTATTCATTAAAAGTTTATAATCTCCACCTATTAATTGAAAGAAAAGCTTATCCTGGTCAGTGGTGCGATAAGTTCCCGGCCCTACATCCCGGGACCTAAACCCACGTATGGAATTAGAGCCGCCGATTGTGTACAGTTTTGAAAAGGGTAATACGCTACTATTATTATAAGGTATCCCAATACCCACTTGTATCCTGTTTGCCCAATCCCAATTATTTTTAAGGCGACGGGTGTAATGCAACGAAAAGTCAGTTTTTACAAATTGTGCAAAGGGCGCCCCAAAAATTTCTTTTTCACGGTAATGCTTAGCCCCCAATATCAGCCCGGCAACATTGCCCGATAAGTCAACAGCAAGGTTTGCATACCATTTATTTTTTGAGAAACGCTGCCCAATTGTTTTGGATAACGAAAAACTGGTACCTAATATGGCTTCGGGGTACACATTCAATAATAAAGATGGGCGCACGGCTGCTTCTGCATAAAAAGTATCTGTTACATTACTTGCATTTAAATAGCTTAAAGAAAATAATCCTAAATTAAATTGTGTACGGGAATTTGATTTCCAGGTGAATTCATATTGAAACTTAAAAAAGTTCTTGGTATAAAAAAGTTGCTTGCGATACCATTCGTACCCCAATATTAAATTTGTATTGGGAGGATAAAAATGATTTTCATCAATATGAAAGAATGGAATAAAATACCTTGGAAGTTTAAGAGAAGCTTCTAAACCCAACCGGTAATTGTTATTCTTTTTGGCAATACTATCTCCATAAGCGGTTTCAATACCTGCCGTTGTTTTAATACCAAGTTGTTCGGCGCCCTTCATGGCGTTCCTGTTTTTCCAATTGATGCTTGTTTGTAAGCCCAGGTACCCATTGTCTTTGGTAAAGCCATCAATGTTACCCTGTAATGCTTTCTTTTTTTGCGGTGTAAGCAAATAGGTTGCATCAAGTTTATATCCACTGTCTTGAGTAACCCTTTCAAATTTATTTTTTACAAATTTAAAAGCACCTAAATTAATAAAACGATTGAGGGATGCATTTTGATTCCGGCTGCGGTACAGGCTACCCGGCCGGTAAGTGATGGTACTTGCAAAAAGCCTGGGTTTAAATTTATGCAGGGTATCATTTATCCTTATGGAATCATACATAATGAATGAATCGGTTGCGGCGAACACATTTTCATTGGTAAGAGAATAATTTGGATATACGGTAATGCTATTGATGCGGTACGGATTGCGGGCACTATCGGGTGTAGATTGTTTTACACTCATGTACAATTTTACTTTTTTTGCACCAATACTGGTATCGGCATAGGCCATGATGTAATCGGGATTAAAAAAATAATATCCCCGATTTTTGAGGGTAAGATCCAGGCGGTCCCTCTCTGCTTTTATATCATTTAAATTATAAGCATTGCCGGGTTTTAATACACTCCGCTTTTCCGATATTCGCTCAAGTGTTTTTATCAACTTAGAACTATCGCCTGCCCATACTATTTCACTAAGATGGTATTGCGGGTTTACAAATGCCTGGTAGTTTGCATATACAAAATATTTTTTGTGGCTGGTATCACCAGATACATGACTAAAAAAATACCCGGAATTCTGTAAGTAAGATTCCATATTCTCTGCCGTTGCTTTGCTGTTTATCCGGCTGCTTAATACCGGCGCTTCTCCAAGCCGCTTAAGCAAAAAAGCTTTGAACCCCTTTTCTTTTTTGGGTGTTCCCAATACATACCACCACCACACTTTATAGGGCTGCCCTAAAATATATTTATTGGGGGTGGGTGACAGGGCTTGTTTAAGATCTTTCTTTAATTGCTTTTTAGATGTTTTGGTTTCATTATCTTTTTCTACTTTAATGTTGGCTCCCCGGTATAAGCTTTCACCCGGTGGCAAATACTTTTGTACACTGCATGCGCTTAATAACAGGATACAAACGAGATATCGTAAAATGATTTTCATTCTTTCTTTTTCTTGAACAGTTCAGTAAATTTATCATAGTCTAATGTTACCATAAAGCCCAACCCGGTTTCTACCACATAGCCATCTAATACTACTTCGTATTGATTTTTGTTGTACCCCCTTATCATGTATTTCCCATCTTTGGTAAGTTTATAAGAAATGGTTACATCGGGCCGGAACATGGAAGACCCGTAAGATTTTGCGGCTGCATCATTTCCTTCTATTCCAATATTGGTACCCAGGCTTACCACAAGCCGGTCGTCTAAAAATGATTTGCTGAACATTACATTTAAATCAGTTCTTTGTGTGCTGCCGCCGGTAGTATAATCTTTATAACTGTTTAAATTGAGATCTATATCTACTCCTTTTATTAAATCGGAAGCAATTTGATCTAATGCTGAAGAAATAAATTGGCTCACACTTTGGCGGGCCAGGTCGCTAAAGCCATCATCGTTGCCTTTAAAGAAATCAGAACTTTGCTCTCCTACAAAACGGTTCATAAGCAACAAAGAAAACGCCTGCTTGTTCATCGCAGCTTCATCAGCTCTTATTTGCTCCAGCTTGTTTTCAATAGTTGTTTTTAATTCGTTGGTGAGTAATTTATTATTTTCCGGTAGTTTAATATCAAAACTGATGGTTGGTTTACTTATTTCACCATTCAATGTAAGCTCTACCGTAAATGGTAATTTTTGATTGAATGAATTTGCAAGTGAAGTATTTACAGATGTAATTTCATTGCTTAACAAGTCTTTTGCGGATGAGTTGGCAATATAATCTGCTTTAATATCTACTTGCGCACTCATGGGAGGCCCACTAAAAAGAATGGTACTACCCTTTTGTAATGTAAACCTGCGTTGTAAGAATTTATAATTTAATATATAATAACCTTCTTCTAATAAATAGTTACCTGCCAGCACAAGATTGCCCCCCGGATCTACCCCTGCATTTAAAAGTGCATCTCCTTTTACCTGTAATTCATCGCCGGTATTGGGGTCAATTATAATGGTAAGGGTACTGGCTTTGCCAATCTTAAGGTTCAAATTATAGTTCATGTAACTGCTATAATCTGTTTGGGCTTCGGGTAAAATGATTTTTGCATTTTGTGCAAGATTAAATGTATCAATATCTATAAAACGAACTACTGATTTACCTTCATCTTTTACATAATTGCCCGGGGGAAGCACAATGGTAATGTTACTCCTGTCATCAATAAACACATTTCCTTCTATCCGTGGTGCTTCAGAACTGCCCCGGATACTGATATCTGCATCGGCCATCGCCAATCCATAAAATTGATTTTCGATTGCCCTGGGTGCATTCATGATGATAAAATTATTGGCATACACATCCAGGTTTAATTTAAAGCCTTGCGATTTATCAAGAGCTACATATCCATCAATTTTTGCATTGTTATCGGCACTATCCGCTACCAATAATTCCCGCATTTCAATACGGGGATAATCAAAATTTATTTTTTGATCTTCAATTTCATAAGGGATATTGTATTGCGTTAATGCAAAGCGAGCCGTATCTACCTGTATTGATCCCTTCCATTTTGGATCGCTAAACAAGCCATACAATTTCATATTGCCATGAATGGTTCCACTGGTATTCTTTAAAAAACCACCGGAAAATGAACTTACCGGGTTTAAATTAAATTGGTTTATTTCCAGCGTCGCATCAAATTGTTTTTGTGCATTGTTAAGATAATATTGTAATTCGGCACTGAGGTTGTTGCCCTCGCCTTGCAGCTTTATTGTAGAAGTGATTTCTGACGGAGAAGCTTTTTCTGCCTGCGCCGTAAGGTTGCCCAACGGTTGCTGCATCAATTCAAAATGATCAATAGAGGCCGCTCCTGTAAAGGCAGGCAGGCCTTGATTCATATCTGTAATTTTTGCTTTTACATCCAGTATGCCTGCGGCAAACAAAGTATCGCTACTGATAATGGAACTGATACTTTTTAAATTAAAATTATCAACATGGATATCAATGGGACTGTTAGGTACTTCTGCTAAACTATTTATAAAGATACTGGCCGTGTCGTTATTAATTTCAAATTGATGAACAATAATACCGGCATTGCTATATTGAATATAGTTCTGATCGTTTACTTTCCATTTTTCATAATTTAAAAGCAAGTTATCAGATAACCGGAACCGGTATGCATCCTGGTGGGCAACAACGCTGCTGCTGATGCCAAACCAGGGTTTATTATTTTTATCATTTGTAATAGCATCTACATATAAACTATCGTGGGCGGCACTACCAGATAGTTTTGTTTTATAAAATATATTTGAAGGTAAGGCAATACTATCTGCTATCATGTTATATTGCAGTCTTTCGTTTTTTGCAGCCACATCTATATTGGCCCTGCTTATTCTTTTTCCATTATAAACCAGTAATGGAATTTCTCCCGAAATTTGTAAGGCGCTATCTCCATACTGGCTGTTGAAGTTGCCTGAAATGTTTATTTCTTTATATGCTTGCAGTCCTTTCACCAGATGGGTAACCAATGGGTTTTCTTTTAATGTAAATGTAAAATCTACTTGTTGTTCCGGCACATTTTTGAGTGGTTGCAAATCAGGATTGAATGTATAATAATGATTGATGTAATCCTGCAATACCAGGCCTGCTTTATCATAATCAAAAGCGCCAGTGGCAGTAAAATCTGCAATGCCAGATCTTAAGAAAAGACTGTCTTTGCCATTTGCAGCATGGGCTGCTAGCATCATGCTATCTTCCCGATAATGGTCATTATCAATTTGCAAAAGTAAACTATCAATGAGGATATACCCATCTACATGCCGGGGGGTAGTATTTTTTAAATCAATTTTTATCAGGCCCGCCAGGTTGAGTGTGTCATCATACAAATGCAATGGTTGTAAAGCAAGGGTATCTATTTGTATGTATCCTTTTATTGTTGGGTAATTTGCTTTTACATTTCCGGTCAGGTCATAATTTAATTTTATATTCTCATCATTAATTTGTGCTTTACTATCAATAATACCATCATTTAAATTGGCAATGATTCTTGCATTTGTATAAGTATATTTATTATAATCAATGGCATTTATTTTTGCCATGAATGTTGATTGCATGGTTTTATAGTCAAAGCCCTTTCCTTTTACCAGGAAGCTTCCTGCCAGGTTACCCAACACAGTGTCTTGCTTTAATAATTTTCCAATATTAAATCCTGCTGTTTTAATTGTGACATCATACAAAGCATTTTTGGATGTTTGAATATTTTTCATATTCCCCTTTATTGTTAGGGCGCCATAACTACTTTTCATATTTAAATCCGCCACAAAATCATTTTTATCTCCATTAAATTTACCCGAAGCAGTGATGACGGCAGGTAAATTAATTTGTTGCTTTAATTCAGGTGGTAAATACCCTTCTATAAAATTTTTATTAAGGGTAAGGGTTTTAAAATCGGTTTTAAAGCCAAGTTTGTCTGGGTTGCTGATATTGTTCAATACGATGTTTCCAATGTATTGGAATTCTTTACCGGTTACTGCAATATTACCGTTCAAATTATTTTTATTTCCTTTTATTAGTCCGCTAAAATTAATTACGGCAGGTAGGTTGTTTAATGACGCCCTGCTATCTGCAGGTACAAAACGCAGGAGGTCTTGTTTTAAAAACTGGCTATTGATGATGGTTAAGTCATAAGCAAAAAGATCTGTATTGGTAAGATTGTATAGTGTGCCTTTTGCATTTACGCTACTGCCCGAAAACCCTTTTAATTGCAACACAGGAAGGTAAAGCCTTTTCAGGTTCCCTCTTATTGTGGTATTAAAAGCTACAGACATGTTTTTAAAATCTTCAGGCGGAAATTGTTTTTTTAAATTGGGTAGCAACAGGTACAGGTCTTTAAATGAGAGTGTAGATTGAACAAGGTTTGCAGATACTAAACTTTGTTCGGGATATTTACTTATTCCTGCAACACTATCATAAGCTAAACGAAAACTATTTTGTAAAAGTGATTGAGGCGTTTTTACATATAGCGCTTGTGCCGATAAAAGGGTGTCAGTGAATTGAAGGTTGAGATGTAAACTATCTAATTGAAACCCACTTTTATCATTAAATTTTAAATTCTTTATTTCTGCAAAAGTTTCTGTTCCAAAAAATTTAAAATTATTTATTTGTGCATAAACCTTATCCAGGTCTAAGTGCGAAGGATCAAGCCCGGGTTGTATGGGTTTGTTTATATCGTTATATTTAAGTTGTGTACTATCTACCTGCAGGAGTTTAGCAGTAATGTTCCAGGGTTTACCAATTGTATCGGGTACCGTACTCTTAATAGGACTTTCTTTTGGGGATGTAAATTGTATTTTGCTTTGCGCCAGAATCATACTATCGGCGCTTATCCTGTTATCGGTCAGGCTAAATAAAGCATTGCTGAGATACAGGCTGCTCACATCGTTTTCATAATGTAAGCCGCTTACCTGGTTATCAATTATAACATGCAGTTTTTTTGCGTGAAGCCAATTGGAGGTTATAAAAAATGAACTGGCCGATGAAGAGTCTGGTGTAGCGGGTTGCGTACTAACCGTATCATTGGTTTTCCAATTACGCATTGTAAAATTAATGCCTGTACTAAAAAAACGATCTACTTTAAAGAAAGTGCGGTCTGGTTGAAATGTTTTATTTATTATATTAACACTGTCAATCCATGCTGAAAAAAACGAGCCGCCAACTTCATCATTAAATGTAACGCCTACTTGTGATAAGATCAGCTTTTTTAATGTAATATCAAGGGCTGAAGTATCAACCGGCGCTCCCGATTTTTTTTGGCCCGAAAATGCATCAACAATAAACTGGTAGTTAAAAAAAGAATCATTTGGCTTTTTATAAATATTAGCTACACAATTCTTTAAATATACTTTTTCAATATCAATACCACCGCTTAATAGTTTAAACATATCAATATCTACAAAAAGTTTTTCACCATATAGTAAGGTATCCTTTTTCAGGTCTTCGATATATACATTATTAAGCTCCACCCATTGTGGTAAACTGTAATCAATACTTTCGATTGAGATTTTAGTATTTAATTTCTTTTGCAGGTAATGAACTGCCTGGTTGCGAACAAAGTTTTTACCGGCATGTGTATTAAGAAAAATAAAAGAAAGAATGAGAAGCGCAATGAGTGAGGCTAAAATAATTAAGATTAGCTTCCTCACCCGTGTCCATATTTTTTTCTTTTGCCCTGCCATTAATTATTTTTCCTTTTTCATACCCATTTATGATTCCGTTACCCTTTAGTTTGTGTATTTATAGAATTTGGTGTAAATAATTTTGTAGTCAACTGCATAAGTATCCATGCTTATTTGGATAACATGCACAAAATCAATTCAAATTACGTTAAAATACACTGAAGTGCTAAAAGTTATTAATGATCATTAGAAAAATGAAAAAGCAAATAACTATTAGTCTAAAACTATGCCGAATTCCCAAATATTATCATGTATATCAATTCAATACATAGAAAAATGTAAAGAATAGCGTTCCGCTGCATGTGTGAAGAATAAATAAGCCTTTATTCATTAAAAATAACAATAGCTTCCTCTGTTCTAAATAAAAGAAGCAAGCTGTGAATTACATAATTTTTTATTCGTATTTATCGTATTGGTTAGGTTTAATGAATGAAGTAACATTCATTAAAACAAACTTTGGATTCTTATAAAAAATTATTTCCGATAAATTTTAATAAGCACTACTCATATTAGCGTATTACCTTTAAATGAATCCGTTGGCTTAAATCGGTTAATAAAATTTTGAAGTTGATACTAAGATGTTTATAAATATGAGAAGGCTAACCCGTTTTGTTAATGTGGATAAATTCATTTTAAAAAGCCCTTGTATAATTATGAAGTATCAAATCTCAATTGTATTTTTATACTGCATTTGCTAAAGGTTTAAACCACAAGATAACCACACAGTCAAATGCTTTTCAATAATTTTTATTAAGAATCCGATATCCGGTTAATCCGCTGAGGAATTAATTCCCCGAAAAATCATTTACAGTATCCTGTTTTATAAAACCAGTATATCCTGCTGAAAAATTAATGCATACTTTAAAAATTGGTATGCACTTTGAATTTTCATTGTTAATCTGGTTAAAACTATAAAACATGCAATACCTCGACACCAACTTGATTTTTCTCCAGGAGAAAATAAAAGACATACGCATTGCTATTTTCAAATCTGAAATGAATTCAGAACTACAATTACCCAATAATATTATACATGTATTGGAAGCAGATAGTGAAGGCAATATTTTATTTTTTACCTCCTGCACAGGTAAATATTCGCAACATCTTGAAAAGTCATTCTATGCCTATCTTGATTTTTACAAAAAGGGATCGGGTTTCCGATTGCGGGCAAGTGGCAAAGCCAAATTGATAGAAGATGAAGGCCATGCTTTTCTCACTAAAAGTAATTATAGCCAATCTACTGCCGGTAGGTTGGTGCTTGTAAAAATGAAAATTATGCAAGCTGAATATTTTGAAGTGAAAAACAATGAACAGGAAAACTGGAAAAACAAATTGATTGGCGCTTTCAATAACTTCTTTTTTACAGAGCCCCATCGTTTATATGAGTTTAATTAAATAAATTTTCTCAATGCCCTGAAAACTTCAGGGCATTTTTATGCGATATTTTTTCTCTTCTTAATTGTTAAGGAATTCTAAATTAAAATTTTTCTTTGATGAACGGTAACTTTTTTGGAGGCATCTACGTTTAATTTCGTATTAACAACAATCAACCTGTATGTCTGCTAAAGTAATCCTGTTCATTTTAGCCTTGCTCATTGCTGGCCTGGCATTTGGCCAATCGCAGCCTAAATCTGTAATAGCTAACCGATTGATGTCGGGTACCATTAAAATAGACGGCAACCTGGATGAGCCATCATGGAAAAATGCTGCTAAAATTAATAATTTCTCAGAATGGCGGCCGGCTTTTGGAAAGCCTGAAGATAATGGGAGCCGTACAGAAGTGTACTTGTTATATGATAATGCCAATATTTATGTGGGAGGATATTGTCATGAAAAAACAAAAGATAGTATTTCGGTAGAACTGGCAGGCAGAGACCAGGTAGGAAGCAATGATTTTGTAGGAATTATTTTTGATCCCTATGATGATAAAATAAATGGAAGCGGATTTTATGTAACAGCATCCGGTGAACAATATGATGCAAAATATTCTACGCAGGGAGAAGATGAAAGCTGGAATGCCGTTTGGTTTAGCGAAACAAAAATTCATAATGATGGCTGGTCTTTCGAAATGCGTATTCCTTACTCAGCTTTACGCTTTAGCCCTAAAATAAAAAATTGGGGTATGAATGTGACTCGTAAAAGGTTGAAAAGCGGCAAACAATATATGTGGAATCCGGTAAACCCCAATATAAATGGTTTTGTTTCTCAGGAGGGCCTGCTTACCGGTCTCACCGATATTAAACCACCCATTCGCTTATCGTTTTCACCTTATTTTTCTTCTTACTTCAATTATTATCCATATAACAATAGTAAGGTAAGCAATACCACTACTTCTATAAATGGTGGCATGGATATTAAATATGGCATTAACCAGAATTATACATTAGATATGACTTTGATCCCTGATTTTGGGCAGGTACAAAGTGATAAAATAGTAGAAAATCTAACACCCTTCGAAGTAAAATACGATGAGAACCGTTCATTCTTTACAGAAGGTACAGAGCTTTTCAACAAAGGAAATAATTCTTCTATAAATTTATTTTACAGCCGCCGTATTGGAGGCGCTCCATTACACCAGTATGATATTTATGGGAATATTTCACCGAGTGAAATGGTTGTAGAGAACCCTTCTGAATCAAAACTCTTGAATGCTACCAAGATTTCAGGCCGCAATAGCAAAGGATTGGGAATTGGCTTTTTTAATGCAATCACAAAACCTATGTATGCTGTTTTGGAAGACACATTATTGCATGACACTCACAAAGTGGAAGTGGCTCCTTTAACAAACTATAATATCATTGTTTTAGATAAAACTTTAAAGAACAACTCTTCGGTCACATTTATTAATACCAGCACACTAAGGCAAGGCAAGGATTATGATGCAAATGTATCTTTGGGCAGTTTTGATATGTACACTAAGGGAAATAAATTTAATTATTTTGGATCATTGGTAATAAGCAAAATATTTAATACGGCGGGTAACCACACGGGGTATTATCATTTGCTTGGAATTGGGATGCCAAGTGGTAAGCTTAATTTTTCAATCATACAGGAAGTGGCAGACACTAAATTCGATGTGAATGATATGGGCCTGATGCAAAATAATAATTATATAAACCATAATATTTGGATTGGCCGTAAATGGCTTAAGCCAACCAGTTGGTATAATAGTATCTATTTAAACTATAATAATAACTTTAGCCATAATTATGAAAACAAGAGATTGCAAAATTATAACAGCAATATCAATGCGAACGGCCAGTTAAAAAATTTATGGCAAGTTGGTTTCAATGTTTCTTACCGGGCGCCCGGTAACGACTTTTATGAGGCTCGTATGCCCGGCCGTGTATTTAATCTTACACAACAATTCTCTCAGGAAATATGGGGGCAAACCAATCAGGCCAAAAAATATTTAACGGATTTTGATATCACCTATAAACAAAAAAAATTATTCAGCGGGAGTATGTTGTATCTCGGATGGGGCAACCGTTACCGGTTTAATGATAAATTTTCACTCTCCTCTAATTTTACGGTTAATTGGTATCATAACGATGCCGGCTATGCCGGTTATGATAACCAGGTAAATGAAATTGTTTTCAGCCGCAGGAACCGAAAAGTGGTTGATAACTCTTTTTCTGTAAAATACAATTTTTCAAAAAAAGCAGGCTTAAACCTTACTGCCCGCCATTACTGGAGTTGGGTAAATGCTAAAGAAATATACAATTTAAATAATGATGGCTCTTTACAACCCGGCAATAGCAGTTTTTCTAAAGAATGGGCAAACAGGAACCTGAACCTTTTTAATATAGATATGATCTATAGCCTGGAATTTGCCCCCGGAAGCTTTTTAAACCTGGTTTGGAAAAATGCAGTGGTAGATCGCTATGCAGATTTACAAGATCGCTATTTTAAAAATTTAGGACACACTCTTTCATCGCCCCAAAATAATAATTTCTCAATTAAAATTTTATATTACTTCGATTACCTGAGCCTTAAGAAGAAGAAGTAAAACATAAGTTGTATATTTAATTAAGGGACATTTAACAATAAAGTGGCCGGGCAAATTTGCTGAATGTAAAAATTCGATACAGATTTACATCAGCAATGCCCGCAGTAAAATCGTCCTGGTTTTATTGAAACTTAAATATTCAACTGTTATGTACGCCGCCAAAGAATCACGGTTATTAAAGTTTATTACAACTTTTATAACCTTTTTATTATGTAGTATCATTATTGTATCCTGTAAAAAATCTGATAAATGGATTGAGGTAGACCCTGCCTATAGCCAATATATAGATGCTTATACCACGGGCATTATTTCTAAAACTTCACCCATACGCATTCGCCTGGCAGCTACTACAGGCGCTGTACACACCATTGGGCAGCCTGTAACTGAAAGCCTGTTTAGCTTTAGCCCTGCAGTAAAAGGCAAAACGATATGGATTGATGCTTCTACTATTGAATTTAAACCCGATGAACAACTTACACCAAACCAGCGGTATGAGGTAGATTTTAAATTAGCGAAAGTAAGTTCAGTTCCTGAAAAATATGCACAATTCAAATTTAATATACAAACCATAAAACCCGCATTCGCTATTTCGGATGAGGGCTTGCGAAGTGCCGGCGAAAAAAACAAAATGAAAATAACCGGGGTAATAGAAACTGCCGATGTGGAACTGGGCCCCGAAGTACAAAAAATTTTAAATGTAAGTTATACCGGTAAGCCCCTTAAAATAAACTGGCAGCATAATGAGGCAACTAAAATGCATTACTATACCATTAATGATATTCCCAGGCAGGCAAAAGAAACCAACCTGGTAATAAGTTGGAATGGGGCGCCCATGAAAATTGACCAAAAAGGTGAAAAAGAAATTCCCGTTCCGGCGATTGGTGATTTTAAAGTATTAAACGTGGTGGGCATTAACGAAGATCAGCAATATGCTTCCGTTCAGTTTAGCGATCCATTGGATGCAGCGCAAGACCTTACCGGGCTTATAAGCATTAGCAACCAGTCTGATGTATCTTTTACCATAAATGGCAGTGAGGTAAAAGTATTTACCGGAGGAAAATTAAATGGGAGTTACACCGTGAATATTAATGAAGGTATAAAAAACGCATGGGGCGATGTATTGGATAAAGGGTTTGTTGGTAATGTAAATTTTGAAACGGTGTTGCCCTCTGTTTCCATCCAGGGAAAAGGGAATATTCTTCCTAACTCCGGCAGGCTGATACTGCCTTTTGAAAGTATAAATTTAAGCGCTGTAGATATTAGCATTATTAAGATTTATGAAAATAATATTCCCTCCTTTTTACAACAAAATACACTGGGCGGCGATAATGAACTTCGCCGGGTAGCCCGTCCTGTTGTGCAAAAAACATTAAGGCTTGATGATGATAAAACACTGGATTTGCACAAACATCAACATTTTTCTCTCGATATTGATAAGTTTTTAAAAACCGAACCGGGAGCCCTTTATCGTGTTACTATTGGCTTTAGGCCAGAATATTCTTTATATCAATCTATGGATACTATACGTAAAGATGAAAATAATGAAGATGAATATGAAGATGATTACTCCTATGCCACAAACCGGGGTGTAGATGATGATGAAGAATTCTGGAACCGGTATGATACCTATTATCCTTATGGGTATAACTGGCAGCGCAGGGATGACCCCGCCAGCAGATCTTACTACAATAAAGACCGATGGGCCAGCCGTAATATTATGGCCAGCAATCTTGGTCTCACTGCAAAACGTGATAATGCCAATGGCCTTTCTGTTGCTGTAAGCAATATTTTAACTACCGATCCTATGAGTGGTATTGAGCTGGAAGTATTAGATTATCAACTCAGCATTGTAGGCAAAGGAAGAAGTGGCAGCGATGGGTTTGCCAATATTCAACTAAAGCGAAAACCCTATTTACTCATTGCTAAAAACGGAACAGAAAGAGGGTACCTGCGTTTAGATGATGGAAGCTCATTACCATTAAGCCGGTTTGATGTAGGGGGCGAAGAAGTGAAAAATGGATTAAAAGGATTTGTATTTGGAGAAAGGGGGGTGTGGCGGCCCGGCGATACATTATTTATTAATTGTATTATTGAAGATAAAGACAAAAAATTACCTGCCGATCATCCGGTAGAATTTAGTTTATATACACCCAAGGGGCAATTGTATAAACAATCTGTACAAATGAATGCAACAGATGGGTTTTATCTTTTTAAAACAAATACTGACCAGGATGCACAAACAGGCAATTGGCTGGCACGCATAAAAGTAGGCGGTGCGGTTTTTGAAAAAAATATTAAGATAGAAACTGTAATGCCAAACAGGCTTAAAATTAATTTGGATTTTGGAAAAGATGCATTGCTGGGTGTAGGGAGCAACAATGAAGGAAAGCTTAATGTGAAATGGTTATTTGGTACACCAGCAAAAAGTTTAAAAGCAAAAATTGATGCTACCCTGACTCCCAAAAAAAATGGGTTTTCAAGTTTCCCGGATTATACATTTTATAATCCTACTGCAGATTTCAGCACCCGGGAAACAACAATTTTTGATGGTACACTCGACGATGAAGGGAATGCAACTATAAAACCCGGGTTTAGTAAGGATAACGCCGCACCGGGGATGCTCAATGCCAATTTACTCGTAAAAGTATTTGAACCTGGCGGTAGTTTTAGTGTGGACAATATGAATGTGGCATATAGCCCTTATAGCAGTTATGCAGGTTTACAATTACCAAAAGGGGCACAACCATTTAATTATTTATATACCGGTAAAAAGCATACAGCCCAAATTGTGAATACAGATAGCAAAGGAAAATTAATACCCGGGAATGCACAAATGCAGGTGAGTTTTTATCGTATTCAATGGCGTTGGTGGTGGGATGATGGTGGCGATAACCTGAGCAATTTTACACAAAACAGTTATAATAAACTTATCAAAAAAGATACTGTTACATTAAATAATGGAAAAGGTCAATGGAGTTTTTCAGTTCCTGATGAAGATTGGGGACGCTATCTTATTTTGGTGCAGGATATGAAGAGCAGCCACATAACCGGAGAAGCATTTTATATTGATAATGATTACTGGCAAAGCCGCCAGGGAGAAGATGACCAGGGTGCAGCTTCGATGCTTTCTTTTACATCAGATAAAACAAAGTATAATGTGGGCGATCAGGTAAACCTTACAATACCGGCCAGTAAAGGGGGACGTATGCTCGTAAGTATTGAAACAGGATCCAAAGTATTAAAAACATTTTGGCAAAAAACAGAACAGGGAAATAATAATGTGAGCTTTAAAGCAGAACCGGGTATGGCTCCCAATATTTATGCTACGGTAAGTTTAATACAACCACATGCACAAACCATAAATGATTTACCTATTCGTATGTATGGTTCCATTCCTATTGTTATTGAAGACCCCAATACCTTGCTTCATCCGCAACTCAATATGCCGGCCACCATCAAGCCGGAACAAAATGTATCATTTACCGTAAGCGAACAACAGGGTAAAGAAATGACTTATAGTGTAGCCATTGTAGATGAAGGATTGCTGGACCTTACGCATTATAAAACACCCGATCCGCACGGTGCATTTTATGGCAGGGAAGCTTTGGGTGTAAAAAGTTTCGATTTATATGATTATGTTATTGGCGCATGGGGTGGCGGACTTGAACGCATACTTACCATTGGTGGTGATGATGACGCAGGGCCTGTAAAACAAAAAAAAGCAAACCGGTTTAAGCCGGTTGTAAAATACCTGGGGCCCTTCCATTTAAATAAAGGCCAAAAACAAACGCATCAATTTATCTTACCGCAATACATTGGTTCCGTAAAGGCAATGCTGGTAGCTGCTCATGAAGGAAGTTATGGTAGTACTGAAAAAAATATTGCGGTTAAAAAGCCACTCATGCTGTTGGCAACCTTGCCCAGGGTATTGGGGCCGGGAGAAACCATAAAACTCCCTGTTACTGTTTTTGCCATGGAAAATAATATCAGGCAGGTAGCCGTTTCTTTGCAGGCTAATCCTTTCCTGGAAATCGTAGGAGCTAATTCGCAAAATGTAACATTTGATTCACCGGGAGAAAAAGTTGTTTATTTTGATGTAAAAGTAAAACCCGATATCGGTATTGCTAAAGTAAAAGTAATGGCCCGCTCGGGTACCGAAAAAGCAGATTATGATGTGGAATTGGATGTCCGCAATCCCAATCCCCCGGTAACGTCGGTTACTCAATATAGCCTTGCCCCGGGTCAACAGTGGAATACGATGGCCACACCCATTGGTTTAGCGGCCACAAGTACAGCCATGCTGGAAATATCAAGTCTTCCTAATTTAGATCTTCAAAAAAGACTTGATTTTTTAATACAATATCCGCATGGATGTATCGAGCAGACAACCTCTGGCGTATTTCCGCAGTTGGTATTAAATCAATTGAGCGAATTAGATAATAATCAAAAAGCCTCTATAGATAAAAATGTAAAAGCCGGTATCAGCCGTATTGTAAATATGCAACGGCCCGATGGTGGCTTTGGATATTGGCCCGGCGCATCTGAATCGGATGATTGGGGAAGCAGTTATGCCGGTCACTTTTTAACACAAGCACAAAAAGCCGGGTATGCTGTTAGCGATTATGTTTTACAACAATGGAAAAATTATCAACGGGGCAAGGCCAATGCATGGCAACCTTCTACCCGCAATTTTTATGGTGGAGACCTTTTACAGGCTTACCGTTTATATACCATGGCACTTTCGGGTGCACCTGCATTGGGTGCTATGAACCGGCTTAAAGAATTCAAATATATATCTCCCGAAGCAAAATGGAGACTGGCTGCCGCATACCAAATGACCGGCCAAAATGCTGTGGCATTAAACCTCATTAGCGGCTTGCCTACTACCTTCTCAGAAAGAGAATCACCTGGATATAGCTATGGCTCTAATTTAAGGGACCAGGCCATGGTATTAGAAACATTAACCTTGCTGGGCCGTAAAGAAAAAGCGCTGGATTTATTGATGAGCATTGCGGCAAAATTATCAAATGATGAATGGTACAGTACACAAACCACCGCTTATTGTTTAATCGCTATTGCAAAATATACTGGTAAAAACCCTTCCGGTTCTAAGATTATAGCAACAGCCAATATAGGAGGGCAAAATACAATCATCAATACCCAGGCTTATATGCGCCGCATTCCAATCTTTGTAAATAAGGGCAATACAAATGTGAACTTACAAAATAAAGGTTCCAACCAATTGTTTGTTCGTATTGTTACAAATGGTCAGCCATTGTCCGGGGATAGTTTACATGTAAGAAATAATCCTGCTTTACTTATAATATCGGTGAGTTACATTACCCAAAATGGAAGTTCGGTTGATGTAAGTAAATTGCAACAAGGCACTGATTTTATTGCGAAAGTGCAAATTAAAAATACAGGTGCCCGGGGTAGTTATAATAATGTAGCGCTTACACAAATTTTCCCGAGCGGATGGGAAATTTTAAACTCACGCATGACCGGAAGTGAAGGGGCGTTCAATTCTTCATCTTCTGATTACCAGGATATTCGGGATGATCGGGTTTATACTTATTTTGATATTGGAGAAAAACAAACCCTTACTTATTATATACAACTAAATGCAACCTATCCCGGAAGGTTCTTTTTGCCCGGTACCTATGCAGAAGCGATGTATGATAATAAAATTACAGCAGGCGTGAATGGTAAATGGGTAGAAGTGAATCCTTAATATGTACTGTAAAAAAGCCGGGGCCCGGGTTCCCGGTTTTTTATATTAGGGCGGTTGAATTTTGCAGTAAAACTAATAAGTGTTAGTTTTGTAGATACGATGCCCCGCATACCAGAACCTCAAAACGGAACCCGGCAACAGGCCATATTAAACCAGGCCTCAGCGCTTTATAGAACCCGGGGTTACAAAGCAACTTCCATGCGGGAACTGGCTGCGGCATTACACATTCAGGCGCCAAGCCTTTACAATCATTTTAAAAGTAAAGAGGCGCTGTTGCAGGCAATTTGTTTTTCCATTGCTGGTAAGTTTACGGCAGGTATCAGTGCGGCGGAAAATGCAACTGGTAACTTAAAAAAGATAGAATCTGTTATTCAAAACCATATCCGTTTAATGCTGGAAGAACCCGATGCTGTATATGTTGCAAACCATGAATGGAGAAATTTAAACGAACCGGTATTGTCGCTTTTTATGAAGCAGCGGCGTAATTATGAAAAACGGTTATTAAAAATAATTGAGACTGGAATTCAAAAAAAAGAATTTAAAAATACCAATGCCTATATTAGTACATTAACTGTTTTATCTTCTGTAAGAGTGCTGGAACTTGGCCAGGTGCAAAATAAGTTTACCCACAAAAAAGATTTAGAACAAACCCTGCTAACCATATTATTATACGGATTAAAAAAATAAAAATGGCGGTACACTTTCACCCACTTAAAGTAAAAAAAATTATAAAAGAAACACCAGAATGTGTATCCGTTAGTTTTTTTGTACCCGATGATTTAAAAACAATATTCAGGTACGAGCATGGGCAAAATATAGCGATCCGTAAATTGATGGATAGTGAGGAAATACGGCGCAATTATTCTATATGTGCCGCCCCTCATGAAAATGAATTGAAAGTGGCTATCAAAAAGGTAGAGGGCGGATTATTTTCAGGGTTTGCCAATGAGAATTTAAAAGAAGGAGACGAGTTGGAAGTTTTACCTCCCACAGGTAAATTTAATACAGCTTTGGATGCTACCCAAAAAAGATCATATCTTGCTTTTGCAGCAGGTAGTGGGATTACGCCGGTTATTTCTATTATAAAATCTACCTTACAAATAGAACCAAAGAGTAATTTTACATTGGTTTATGGCAACAAATCATTGGCGTCTGTAATCTTTTTCGAAGAACTGGAAGGCCTTAAAAATAAATACCTCAATCGCTTCCAATTGATCAATATCTTAAGCCGGGAACAAACAGAAGTGGCGCTTAATTTTGGGCGCATCAACAAAGAAAAATTAAGCGCATTAAGTAAACTTATTAATTATAATAGTATTGATGAATTTTTTGTGTGTGGCCCCGAGCAAATGATATTTACCGTAAAAGATTTTTTATTGGAAAATAAAATTGATGTAAAGAAAATACATTATGAACTCTTTACTACCCCCGGTGAAAAAATTATTAAACAAACAGCAAAACCGACCGCTAAACCAACAGGCCCGCAAAGCCATATCACCGTAAAATTAGATGGCCGTAGTTTTAGTTTTTATTTAAGCACAAATGGCGAAAGTATTTTAGATGCTGCCTTAAAGCAGGGAGCCGATTTACCCTATGCCTGTAAAGGAGGTGTATGTTGCACTTGCAAAGCAAAGCTGATGCAGGGGCAGGTAAAAATGGATGAAAACTGGGGGCTTGAAGATGAAGAAGTGGAACAGGGATATATTCTCACTTGCCAAAGTCATCCTATATCCGGCGATATTGTGGTGGACTTCGATATAAAATAATTATTAGCAAAAAAATCAGTATGACAACAATACATCAGTTTGAAAATGATTTCCAGGATAAGATAGACCAGGAAGCCAAGATTGAACCCAAAGACTGGATGCCCGACGCTTATCGTAAAACAAATCTGCGGCAAATTAGCCAGCATGCCCATAGCGAGGTAGTAGGTATGTTGCCAGAAGGAAACTGGATAACCCGGGCGCCTTCATTAAAACGAAAAGCAATATTAATTGCAAAAGTGCAAGACGAAGCGGGGCATGGATTGTACCTCTATTGTGCAGCAGAAACGCTGGGCCAAAGCCGGGAGCAAATGATAGATGATTTGCTTAGCGGTAAAGCAAAATATTCATCCATCTTTAATTATCCTACGCTTACTTGGGCCGATATGGGAGCTATCGGTTGGTTGGTAGATGGCGCCGCCATTTTAAACCAGGTGATGCTATGCCGTACCAGCTATGGACCTTATGCCCGGGCAATGGTTCGTATTTGTAAAGAAGAAAGTTTTCATCAGCGCCAGGG
>Ga0138256_10001096_pt1 | contig 28992 bp, 28 predicted proteins | sample KNB2016incub_MG_FD_105486 | JGI IMG/M metagenome (GOLD analysis project Ga0138256, IMG submission 105486) | Active sludge microbial communities from wastewater in Klosterneuburg, Austria - KNB2014incub_MG | ecosystem: Engineered > WWTP > Activated sludge > Unclassified | place: Austria... | reverse complement strand
CTGGCCGGCAAGCCGGTGGAGCTGTCGTTCGACAAGCAGGCCGACTTCCCGCTGCATGCCCCGGCGCGCGTGCTGTCGGTGCTGCTGAGCAACCTGCTGCGCAACGCCTGCCACTACACCGACGAGGGCAAGGTGGTGGTGACGCTGCGGCGCGGCAGCATCGCCGTGTCCGACACCGGCGTGGGCATGAGCGCGGACGAACTGGCCCGCGTGTTCGAGCCCTTCTACCGCGCCGGCGACCGCAAGAAAGACGGGCAGGGCATCGGCCTGTCCATCGTGCAGCGGCTTTCCCAGCGCTACGGCTGGCCCGTGCGCCTGGAAAGCGAGCCCGGGCGCGGCACCACGGCCACCATCACCTTCCCGTCGCTGCCGCCCGCGGCCTGAGCGACGACGCCCGGCCGGTCCACGTCAACGCATTGCGGCCCCGGCCGTTATGCTTCCTGTTTGCCCTGCCTTGAATCGAGTGGAGTCCTGATGTCGCGACCTGAGCAAAAGCCCCGCACCCTCCGACGCCTGCTGGCGCTGGCTGTCCTGGCAGGCATCGTGGCGGTGGCCTGGTGGCTGTGGTCGGGCCGTACGCAGGACGCGTCCGGCGGCTACCGCACCGGCGCCGTGGAGCGCGGCGACGTGCGGGTGGTGATCTCGGCCACCGGCACGCTGCGCGCCACCACCACGGTGGCCGTGGGTTCGCAGGTGTCGGGCCAGGTGCAGTCGGTGGCGGTGGACTTCAACGACCGCGTCACCCGGGGCCAGGCCATTGCGATGCTGGATCCGGCGCCGTTCCAGACCCGGCTCAAGCAGGCCCAGGCCGACCTGGCCAGCGCCCGCGCGTCGGTGAACGAAGCCCGGGCCACCCAGCGCAACGCCGAGGCCGACTACGCCCGCAAGAGCGACCTGCTGGCGCGCCAGCTGATTGCGCGCAGCGAGGCCGACCTGGCCATGGCCGCGCGCGAACAGGCCCGCGCCCGCGTCGCCTCGGCCCAGGCCGCCGTGCAGCAGCGGCAGGCGGGCGTGGACAACGCCCAGCTGGATGTCGAGTACACCGTCATCCGCTCGCCGGTGGACGGCGTGGTGCTGCTGCGCGCGATCGAGCCGGGCCAGACGGTGGCGGCCAGCTTCCAGACGCCGGTGTTGTTCCAGATCGCCGAAGACCTGGCGCAGATGCAGATTGACCTGAGCATCGACGAAGCCGACGTGGGCCAGATCAAGGAAGGCCTGCCGGTGTCGTTCACCGTGGATGCGTTCCCCGACCGCCAGTTCTCGGGCGAAGTGAAGCAGGTGCGGCTGTCGGCCACGTCCAACGCCAACGTCATCAGCTACCCGGTGGTGGTGCAGGTGGACAACGGCGACCAGAGCCTGCTGCCGGGCATGACCGCCAGCGCCGAGATCGTGGTGAGCCGGCGCGACGGCGTGCTGCGCGTGCCCAACGCCGCGCTGCGCTTCACGCCGCCGGGCGAAGAAGCCGCGCCGGCGGCCGCCGCTGCCGGCGGACGCGGCGGACTGATGCAGGACCTGCCGCGCGTGGCGGATTCGCTGCAGCTGGACGCGACCCAGCGCGCCGCCTTCGACGCCGCGCTGGAAGGCGTGCGCGAGCGCGCCGCTGCGCGCATGGCCGGCCGCATGCCGGCCAGCCCCGCCGGCGGCATGGGCGGGCGACCCGGCGGCCAGGGCGCCGCACCCGCGGGCGGCCCCTCTCCCGAGGCGATGCGCCAGCGCATGGCCGAGGCGATGCAGCGCAGCTTCGCCGACTTCCGCGCCAGCCTGTCGCCGGCCCAGCAGGCCACGTGGGACGCCGAGCTGCGCGCGCTGTCCACCGCGCGCCGCGGCACGCTGTGGAAGCTGGTGGACGGCAAGCCGCAGGCCTTCACCGTGCGCCTGGGCGCCTCCGACGGCACGGTGACCGAAGTCGGCGGCGACATCGCCGAGGGCGACCAGGTGATCACCGGCCAGGAGCGCCCGGCCGCATGAGCGCCGCGCACGCCGCGGGCGCCGTCCCCGTCATCGACATCCGGGGCCTCGGCAAGGTCTACGCCGCCGGCACTGCGGCCGAGGTGGTGGCCCTGCGCGGCACCGACCTGCGGGTGGAGCGCGGCGAGTTCCTGGCCATCATGGGCGCCTCGGGTTCGGGCAAGTCCACGCTGATGAACATGATCGGCTGCCTCGACCAGCCCACGTCCGGCACCTACCTGTGCGACGGCGTGGACGTGGCCACGCTGGACGCCACCGGCCGCGCCAAGCTGCGGCTGGAGAAGATCGGCTTCGTGTTCCAGGGCTTCAACCTGCTCTCGCGCCAGACCGCGCTGGAGAACGTGATGATGCCCCTGGTGTACTCGGGCGTGCCCGTGGCGGAGCGCGAGCCGCGCGCGCGCGCGGCCCTGGCCGAAGTGGGCCTGGCCGAACGCGCGGGCCATCGTCCCAACGAACTCTCCGGCGGCCAGCAGCAGCGCGTGGCCATCGCCCGCGCGCTGATCAACGAACCGCCGCTGCTGCTGGCCGACGAGCCCACGGGCGCGCTGGACTCGCGCACCAGCGAGGAAATCATGGCGCTGTTCGAACGCCTGCAGGCCAAGGGCCGCACCGTGGTGATCATCACCCACGAACGGCCCGTGGCCGACCACGCCGACCGCGTGGTGATCATGCACGACGGCGAACTGCATCCCGACGGCTGGCACCCCTCGGAGAAGGCGGCATGAAGGCTTCGGACGTCCTGCGCTCGGCGGTGTTCTCGCTGCGCGGCAACTTCATGCGCAGCATCCTGACGGCGCTGGGCGTGATCATCGGCATCGCCGCCGTCATCGTGATGGTGTCGGTGGGGCAGGGCACGCAGGCCGAGCTCGACAGCATGATCTCCAAGCTCGGGTCGAACCGGCTGGAGGTGTTTTCGTCCTCGTCGCGCCAGGGCCCGGTGCGCGGCGGCGCCGGCAGCGCCGCCAGCCTGACCGACGACGACGCCGAGGCCATCCGCACCGAGATCCCGGAAGTGCAGTACGTGGCCACGTCCATCCGCGGCGGTGGCCAGGTGGTGTTTGCCGAGAACAACTGGTCCACCAGCTGGCAGGGCGTGAATCCGGACTTCTTCCCGGTGAACGACTGGCAGATGGCGCTGGGCCAGGAGTTCAGCGCGCGTGACTACAGCTCCGCGGCGAAGGTGGTGATATTGGGCGAAACCGTGCGCCGCGAACTGTTCGGCGACGCCGATCCGGTCGGCGCCACCCTGCGCCTGGGCCGCGTGCCGCTGCGCGTGGTGGGCGTGCTGGTGTCCAAGGGCCAGGGCAGCTGGGGCAACGACGCCGACGACCTGATCCTGGTGCCGCTGGAAACCGGGCGCCGCCGCCTGGCCACCGCATCGGCCGGCGTCGCCGTCGCCGCCACCGCCGCGCCGGCGGCCAGCGCCACCGCCGTCGTGGCGGCGCCGCGCCAGGCCAGCACCGTGCAGCAGATTTCGGTGTCGGTGGGCCGCGCCGAGGACCTGGCCTTCGTCGAAGAGGAAATCAACGCGCTGATGCGCCAGCGCCACCGCATCGCGCCCGGCGCCGAAGACGATTTCGCAGTGCGCAACATCGCCGAGATCGTCAGCACCCGCACCCAGACCACGCGCCTGATGTCGCTGCTGCTGGGCGCGGTGGCCAGCATTTCGCTCATCGTCGGCGGCATCGGCATCATGAACATCATGCTGGTGTCGGTGACCGAGCGCATCCGCGAGATCGGCCTGCGCATGGCCGTGGGCGCGGGCCCGCGCGAGATCCAGGCGCAGTTCCTGGCCGAGGCCATGCTGATTTCGCTCGGCGGCGGCTTCATCGGCATTGCGCTGGGCATCGGCGGGGCGCTGCTGACCAGCAAGTTCGGCGCGCTGCCGGTGCAGCTGGACCTGGAGGTGGTCATGATGGCCACGGGCTTCTCGGTGGCCACCGGCCTGTTCTTCGGCTTCTACCCGGCGCGCAAGGCCGCCCAGCTCGACCCCATCGAGGCGCTGCGCCACCAGGGGTAGACTGCCGCCACCGCCACCGCCACCGCCAACGGATGACGCCGACATGATCCGCAACTCGCTGCTGCTTGCCCTGGGCCTGGTCTCGATGCCGGCGCTCGCCGACGACGCCCGCACCGCGCTGGTGATCCACGCCGGCGCCGGCGTGATCGAACGCCGCGCATTGTCGGCCGAGGACGAACGCGCCGTGCGCCGCGACCTCGACCGGGCGCTCGATGCCGGCCATGCCGTGCTCAGGGACGGCGGCAGCGCGCTCGATGCGGTGACGGCCAGCATCGTGGTGCTGGAGGAGTCGCCGTGGTTCAACGCCGGCAAGGGTGCGGTGTTCAACGCCGCCGGCGGCCACGAGCTGGACGCGTCGATCATGGAGGGCCATACCCGCCGCGCCGGCGCGGTGGCCGGCCTGACCACGGTGCGCAACCCGATCCGGCTGGCGCGCGCGGTGATGGAACATTCCCCGCACGTGATGATGGCCGGCGCGGGCGCCGAGGCGTTCGCCGACACGCGGCCCGAGATCGCACGCGTGCGCCCGGACTGGTTCGACACCGACCGCCGCCGCCAGCAGCTTGAAGACGCGCGCAGGCTCGAGAGCGCCGGCCAGGCCGCGGTGCCCAGCAGCTATTTCGGCACCGTGGGCGCCGTGGCGCTGGACCAGCAGGGCCACATCGCCGCGGCCACGTCCACCGGCGGCATGACCAACAAGCGCTACGGCCGCGTCGGCGATGCGCCCATCATCGGCGCCGGCAACTGGGCCGACGACCGCTGCGGCGTGTCGGGCACGGGCTGGGGCGAGTTCTACATCCGCGCCGCGGTGGCGCACGACATCTGCGCGCGCGTGGCCTACCGCGGTGATTCGCTGGCGGTGGCCGCCGAGGCCGTGGTGAACGGCGAAGTGGTGAAGCTGGGCGGCAACGGCGGCGCCATCGCGCTCGACCGCGAGGGCAACATCGCCATGCCCTTCAACACCAGCGGCATGTACCGCGGCTGGATCAAGCCCGACGGCAGCCGCGGCACGGCCATTTTCCGCGACGACGAGTGAGCCCCGGCCCCGCCGCCGTCGCGGCGCTGGCGCTGTGCGCGTTCGCGGCGTCCGCGCAGGCGGAGGTCGTGCCGGAGGGGGTTGCGCCAACGCGCGACGCCGCCACGCTCGAGCCGGTGAACGTTACCGCCACGCGCCGCGAGGCCAGCGTGTTCGATACGCCCGCCGCGGTGTCGGTGCGCGAGGTGCCCGCCGCCGCGCCGGGCATGAACGTCTCCGAAGCGCTGCAGGGCATTCCCGGCCTGCTGGTGCGCGACCGGCAGAACTACGCGCAGGACACCCAGCTTTCGATCCGCGGCTTCGGCACGCGCGCCAGCTTCGGCATCCGCGGGCTGCGCGTTTACGTGGACGACATCCCGGCCACGCAGCCCGACGGGCAGTCGCAGCTCTCGCACGCCAACCTGGCCAGCGCGCAGCGCGTGGAGGTGCTGCGCGGGCCGTTCTCGGCGCTGTACGGAAACTCTTCCGGCGGCGTGGTGCAGCTGTTCAGCGGCGACGGCGGCGCGCCCGGCGAAGTGGTTTTCGGCGCTGCCGCGGCCGAGGGTGGCGACTGGCGCGTGTCGGCGGGCCTGCGCAGCGCCTGGCGCGACGTGGGTGTCGTGGCCGGGCTGTCGAAGCTGCGCGCGGACGGGTTCCGGCCGCAGTCGGCGGCCGAGCGGCTCTCCTTCAACGCGCGCCTGCACGGTCCGCCGGGCGGTGAGGGCGGCGCGCAGTCGCTGGTGCTGAACCATTTTGATTCGCCGCTGGCGCAGGATCCGCTGGGGCTGAGCCGCGCGCAGTTCGACGCCAATCCCTACCAGACCACGCCGCAGGCGCTCGCCTTCGACACCCGCAAGCGCGTGCGGCAGTCGCAGGCGGGCTGGACGGTGCAGCAGGCGCTGCCGGGCGGCATGACGCTGCGCGGGCTGGTCTACGCCGGCACGCGCGGCATCGAACAGTTCCTGGCCATCCCCGTCGCCGTGCAGTCCAACCCGCTCAACGCCGGCGGCGTGGTGGACCTGGACAGCGACTACGGCGGCGGCGAACTGAGCGCGGCCGGCGACGCAACGCTGGCCGGCCGCGCGCTGGCGTGGACCGTGGGCACCGGCTGGGAAGGACTGCAGCAGCGGCGGCGCGGCTACGAGAACTTCGTCGGCAGCCAGCTCGGCGTGCGCGGTGCGCTGCGCCGCGACGAGCGCAACCGCGTGGCCTCGTTCGACCAGTTCGCTCAGGCCGACTGGCGCCTGGCCGAGCGCTGGTCGCTGCTGGCGGGCCTGCGCCACAGCCGCGTGCGTTTCGACTCCGACGATCGCTACGTGACGCCCGGCAATCCCGACGACAGCGGCGCGGTGTCGTTCTCGCGCTGGACGCCGGTGGCGGCGCTGCAGTGGCGCGCGCAGCCCGGGTTGAACCTGCACGCCAGCGTCGGCAGCGGCTTCGAAACGCCCACCCTGGTCGAGCTGGCCTATCGCCCCGACGGCAGTTCCGGCCTGAACCTCGACCTGCGACCGGCGCGCAGCCGCCATCTCGAACTGGGCTTGAAGTGGCGGCCGCGCGACGGACTTCGCGCGGACCTGGCCATGTTCCGCAGCGACACCCGCGACGAACTGGTGGTCGCCACCAATGCCGGCGGCCGCGCCAGCTACGCCAACGCCGGCCGCAGCCTGCGCCAGGGCTTCGAACTCGAACTCGAAGCGGCGGTGGGCGAAACGATGTCGCTGCAGTTCGCGTGGACCGCGCTCGATGCCAGCGTGCGTGAAACCTACCTGGCCTGCGCCGGCGCGCCTTGCACCGTGCCCGCGCAGGAGATCGCGCGCGGCACGCGCCTGGCCGGCGTGCCGCGCTCGATGGGCCGGCTGCGCTGGGACGGCTGGCGCGGCGAATGGCGCGCGTTCGCCGAGCTGCGCCACGTCTCGTCGGTAACGGTGAACGACGCGGCCAGCGAAACGGCCGCGGGTTACGCGCTGTTCGACCTGGGCGTGTCGCGCGGGTTCGGCGACGACGGCCAGGTTTTCCTTCGCATGGACAACGCCGCCGACCGGCGCCACGTCGGCTCGGTGATCGTCAACGACGGCAACGGCCGCTTCTACGAACCGGGTCCGGGCCGCACGCTGTGGCTGGGCCTGGACTACCGCTGGCGCGAGTGAGCCGCGGCCGGGTGCCGCCGCCCTGCGTCGCGACGTCCGGAGATGCCAGAATCGGCGCATGGACCTGGCCAACTACCGCCGCCTGCATGCCCGCGCACGACGACTCACCCGGCGCGCGGCCGACGCCGACGACCTGATGCAGGACGCGCTGCTGGCGGCGCTCGAGGCGGGCCGCGACGATGCGCCGTGGCTGGAAGGCGTGATGAAGAACCTGGCCGCGATGACCGCACGCGGCGAATCGCGGCGAAGGCGGCGCGAAACGCTTTGCGCGGAGGCCGAACCCACGGCCGAGGTCCACGCCGCCGACCACGGCCCCGCACGGGAGAACCTGCTGCGCACCTTGCCGCCGTCGGCCCGGCGCGTGGCCGTACTCGCCCTGCACGGGCTGTCGGCCGAGGAAATCCGCTGGATCCTGGGGCTGGCCGACACGGCGTTCCGCCAGCGCCTCACCCGCATCCGCAAGGCCCTGGGCGAGCTGCCGCCCGCGCAGCGCGCCGAGGCGCAGGCGCTGGCCTACCTGCGCGATCCGGCCCGGGCCGCGGACCTGCAGTTCGGCCTGGTGCGCCGGTCGCTCAAGGCGGCCCTGGCCGGCCGCGCCGGCCTGGGCACCCACGATGCCGACGGCCACCTGCTGGTGATCCGGGGCGCTCACGTTTTGCCCCCCGGCGGCAACGACTGATCGGGAACCACAGAGGAGACCTCCCATGCTTTCGCAATGCAGAGTCGGCGCCATCGTTTTCTTCGTCAGCGTGCTCGATCGGGCGCTGGTGTTTTACCGCGACACGCTCGGGCTGCCGGTAGCCGAGGTGGAGGGGCATGACGGGCCCTTCGCGGTGGGCCAGCTGGGCGAGCTGACGCTGGTGTTCATCGCCCGGCCCGCCAAGGCCGGCGACAGCCCGGTGGTGGTGTTCAACCTCGACGGCGGCATTGACGACTACGCGCAGGCGCTGGCCGACAAGGGCGTGGAGATCGTGGTGCCGGTGAGCGAAGCGCCCGACGGCGGGCTCACGCTGGACTTCGTTGACCCGGACGGCAACGGCCTGAGCCTCTACCAGCCCGCAGGCGCCCCGCGCCGCAAGTGAACCCACGCAAACCACGCAAGCCACGCAAACCACGTACCAGGTACATTTAAATGCAGAAGGCTTGGGCGAAAGCCCAAGCCTTCTGCATTTAAATGTACCTGGTACGAAATCTTGGCTCAGAACCCCCGGTCGCCCGAAATGATCCCCCCCAGCCCACCCAGCACCGACCCTTCGCCCTTGCTGCCGCCGCGCTGGTAAGCCGCGCTGAACATGCGCCCGGCCAGGCGCGAGAACGGCAGCGACTGCAGCCACACCTTGCCAGGACCGGTCAGCGTGGCCAGGAACACGCCTTCGCCGCCGAACAGCATGGACTTCACGCCGCCCACGGGCTGGATGTCGAAGTTCACCGTGCTGGTCATGGCCACCACGCAGCCGGTGTCCACGTCCAGCCGCTCGCCCGGGCGCAGCTCGCGTTCGACGATCGTGCCGCCGGCGTGGATGAACACCAGGCCGTCGCCGGTGAGCTTCTGCATGATGAAACCTTCGCCGCCGAACAGCGCCGTCATGATCTTCTTCTGGAAGAACAGGCCGATGGACACGCCGCGCGCCGCGCACAGGAAGCTGTCCTTCTGCGCGATGATGGTGCCGCCGTAGTTGGACAGCGTCATCGGCACGATGGTGCCGGGGTAGGGCGCCGCGAACGCCACCTTGGCCTTGCCGCTGCCGCCGGTGTGCGAGAACACCGTGGTGAACAGGCTCTCGCCGGTGATCAGGCGCTTGCCGGCGCCCACCAGCTTGTCCATGAAGCCACCGCCGCCGCCGGCGCTGGCCGAGCCGTCGCCGAACACGGTGTCCATGCTCACCATCGAATCCTTGTACATCATCGAACCGGCCTCGGCGACGGCGCTTTCGCCCGGGTCGAGTTCAATCTCGACGAACTGCATGTCCTCGCCGTAGATGCGGTAGTCAATCACGTCGCTGCGCTGGCCTGCGCCCGCGGCCGGCGGCGGCACCGGCGCCATCATGGCGCTGGGGGCGGACTCGGCGCGCAGTTCGGCGCAGGCGCTGATCGGGATCCATTCGGCGAAACCCTGGCGCCAGCAGTGGCCGGAGGGGTCGCGCGTGGCCTGGGCGACGGCGGCCGCCTGGTCCAGGGGGCCCATCTGCTGGCCCTGGTAGCTGAGGAACCACTGGTGCATGGTGCAACTCCTTGGTGACGTGGGGGAGGTCGGGCCTTCAGGCCCGACCGAAATCAATCCGAAGCGCCAACGCCCAGCTGCGCATGGATGTCGGCCCGCGCCGCGGCATCCAGCGACAGCTGACCCGCCAGGCGGTCGAGGAAGGCGCGCTCTTCTTCGGTGTCGGCCGTGATGGCGATCAGCGCCGCGGCGTAGACCTCGGCGCGCAGGCTGGCCGGCGTGCGCACCGCCAGCTGTTCCAGCGTCAGCGGCGCGCGGATCTCGGCGTCCAGCGCCTCCAGGCTTTCGGCGTCCAGCCCGGCGTCGCGGGCGCGGCCGAGGATGGCTTCGCGCTCACCCGCATCAATGAGTCCGTCGGCATGCGCGGCGGTGATCATCGCGCGCAGCAGGTGCATGGCGTGCTCCACCCGGGCCGGGGACGGCGCGCTGGCCGGCGGCGGCGGAGGCGGCATGGCCGAGGCCGGCAGCGGCGGCGGCGAGGCGCCGCCCATGGCGGGCTGCGGCGCGGCGGGTTTCTGGTAGTGCTGGTAGGCCGCCACGGCGATGCCCAGCAGGCCCAGGCCCAGCTTGGCCTTGGTGCCGCCGGACAACCCGCCCAGCATGCCGCCGACGCCGCCACCCGAACCGCTGCCGCCCAGCAGGCCACCCAGCCCGCTGCTGCGCTTGTGCTTGCGTTTGCCGCTGCCCAGGCGGCCCGACATGGCGTCGCCCATCAATTGGCCCAGCAGTTGTTCGGGGTTGAACATGGATGGCTCCGTGGCGTGGGGAGTTCCAGATGTTGGGGTGGCCCCCGGGCCGGCACAAGGGCGGGGTGCCGTCAGTCAGGGGTCGGGCGCGGCTTGTGGCAAAATGGCGCGTTGATTCCGAAGGCACCCACCCACCACCCATGGCCGACAGCACCGGTAGCCACGCCCCGCGCAGCCCGTTCCGGGCCTGGCAGGCGTTCCTGTGGTCCATGAAGGGGCTGCGCGCCACCTGGGACGTCGAGTCGTCGTTCCGGCTCGAGGTCTACCTGTTCCTGGTGCTGGCGCCGCTGGGCCTGTGGCTGGGGGCCGACGGCGTCGAGCGCGCCATCCTCATCGGCTCGCTGGTGCTGGTGCTGGTGGTGGAGGTGCTCAACTCCGCCGTCGAGGCCGTGGTGGACCGCTGGGGCCCCGAGCACCATGAACTCGCGGGACGCGCCAAGGACATGGGGTCCGCGGCGGTGTTCCTTTCCGACATGAACGTACTGATTTGCTGGGGCCTCATCCTGCTGCCCCGGGTCCTGCACTGAGGCGACGCGATGGAATGGTTGTTCAGCACTGAAATCTGGGTCGCGCTGCTGACCCTGGCCACGCTCGAAATCGTGCTGGGCATCGACAACCTGGTCTTCATTTCCATCGCGGTCAGCAAGCTGCCGCCGGAGCAGCGCCCACGGGCCCGCAAGGTCGGCCTGGCCCTGGCCTGCATCACCCGCATCATGCTGCTGCTGTCGCTGGCCTTCCTGGCCAGCATGCAGCACAACCTGTTCAGCCTGTTCGGGCAGGATTTCTCGGTGCGCGACCTGGTGCTGATCGCCGGCGGCCTGTTCCTGCTGGTCAAGGGCACGATGGAAATCCACGACTCGGTGGAAGGCCGCAGCGAAGAGGAAGACATCGACACCAAGCCCTCGGCGGTGTTCGGCTACGTCATCGCCCAGATCGCCGTGATCGACATCGTGTTCTCGCTCGACTCGGTCATCACCGCGGTGGGCATGGTGGACAACAAGTGGGTGATGGTGGCCGCCATCCTGGTGGCGGTGGCGGTGATGCTGTTCGCCGCCAACCCGATCGGCAACTTCATCGACCGCCACCCGACCGTGAAGATGCTGGCGCTCACCTTCATCATCCTGGTGGGCGCGGCGCTGGTGGCCGACGGCTTTGATTTCCACATCGACCGCAAGTTCCTCTACTTCGCCATGGCGTTCTCGGCCGGCGTGGAGACCCTGAACATCCTGGCGAACCGAAAACACCGACGGCCCACCTGACCGGCGGCCGGGATGCCCCGTTCGCCCAGACCGTCCAGCCCGCCGGAGAGAGCATGACCCTGCTGCACGACATCGACCCGATCGCCCTGCCGCTGCCCTTCTGGCCGCACGGCATCCACTGGTACGGCGTGATGTACCTGCTGGCCTTCGGCGCCGCGTGGTTCATCGGCCGCCAGCGCGTGCGCGCGGGGCGGCTGCCGGGCGTGAACGAAGAGGCCTTCGGCGACCTGCTTTTCTACGGCATGCTGGGCGTGGTGCTGGGTGGCCGCATCGGGTACGTGCTGTTTTATGGCTTCGACGCCTTCCTGGCCAACCCCCTGGTGCTGCTGAAGATCAACGAAGGCGGCATGAGCTTCCACGGCGGCCTGATCGGCGTGATGCTGGCGGCGGCCTGGTGGACGCGCCGGCAGAAGCTGCACTACTTCGACGTGATGGATTTCGTGGCGCCCATCATTCCCTCGGGCCTGGGCTTTGGCCGGCTGGGCAACTACATCGGCGGCGAACTCTGGGGCAAGCCCACCGGCGGCAGCTGGGGCGTGGTGTTCCCCGACAGCCTGCCGGCGGAGTACGCCCGGCTGCCGATGGAGCAGCTGCGCGCCCTGCATGAAACGGGCGCGCTGGACCGCTTCGCGCGGCACCCCTCGCAGCTTTACCAGATGGCGCTCGAGGGCGTGGTCATGATGGCCGTGCTGCTGCTTTATTCGCGCAAGCCGCGGCCGCGCTACGCGGTGTCGGGGCTGTTCGCGCTGCTGTACGGCAGCTTCCGCTTCCTGGTGGAGTTCGTGCGCGAGCCCGATGCGCACATCGGCTATCTCGCGTTCGGCTGGCTGACCATGGGCCAGGTGCTGTCGCTGCCGCTGGTGGCGGTGGGCCTGCTGCTGCTGTGGCTGTCGCACCGTTCGCCGACGCTGCAGCCGGCGGTGGCCAAGGACGCCGGCTGATGGAGAACTACCTCGAGCTGCTGCGCCACGTCCTTGAAGTAGGGGCCGAGAAGGCCGACCGCACCGGCACCGGCACCCGTTCGGTGTTCGGCTGGCAGCTGCGCTACCGGCTCGACGACGGCTTCCCGCTGGTCACCACCAAGAAGCTGCACCTGCGCTCGATCGTGCATGAGCTGCTGTGGTTCATCCGCGGTGAAACCAACATCGCCTACCTCCGGGACAACAAGGTCAGCATCTGGGACGAATGGGCCGACGACAACGGCGACCTCGGCCCGGTGTACGGCAAGCAGTGGCGGCGCTGGAGCGGCGCCGACGGCCAGGAAATCGACCAGCTGCGCTGGGTGGTGGATGAAATCCAGCGCAACCCCGATTCGCGCCGCCTGATCGTCAACGCCTGGAACGTGGCCGACCTGCCGAAGATGGCGCTGATGCCCTGCCACACGATGTTCCAGTTCTACGTGGCCAACGGACGCCTGAGCTGCCAGCTCTACCAGCGTTCGGCCGACATCTTCCTGGGCGTGCCGTTCAACATCGCCAGCTATGCGCTGCTCACCCACATGGTGGCGCGCCACTGCGGACTGCAGGTGGGCGACTTCGTCCACACCCTGGGCGACGCGCACCTGTACAGCAACCACTTCGAACAGGCGCGCGAACAGCTGTCGCGCACGCCGCGGCCGCTGCCCACGCTGGAGTTGGCGCCCGAAGCCACCGACCTGTTCGCGATGCGCTATGAGGACATCGCCATCCACGGCTACGACCCGCACCCGGCCATCAAGGCCCCGGTGGCGGTGTGAGCCTGGTGATGGTGGCGGCGCTGGACCGGGCCTCAGCCATCGGCCGCGGCAACCAGCTGCCCTGGCGGCTGCCCGACGACCTCAAGCGCTTCAAGGCCATCACGCTGGGGCATCCGGTGCTGATGGGCCGCAAGACCGCCGAATCGCTGGGTCGTGCCTTGCCCGGGCGTGCCAACCTGGTGCTGACGCGTTCGGGCCGGGTGCCGTTCGAGGGCATGCAGGCGGTGGCTTCGCTGGACGAGGCGCTCGCGCAGGGCGAGGGCGGGCCGCTGATGGTGATTGGCGGCGGCGAGGTGTACGCACTGGCGCTGCCGCGTGCCGAGCGACTGCACCTGACCCACGTGGACACGCGGGTGGAGGGCGCGGACGCGTTCTTCCCGGCTTTCGACGCCCGGGAGTGGGTGGTGGAAAGCCGCGACGCGCGCGTGGCCGACGCCCGCCACGCGCACGCCTTCGAGTTCGTGGACTATCGGCGGGCCACGCCGGCGGTCCGCTGAGCCTCAGGGCAGGGCGGACGCCGCTTCGTAGCGGGCCAGCGCGGCCAGCTTGATCTCCAGCGCCAGGTACTTGAGCGCCTTGGCGGGCGTGAGGGCGCGGCTGATGCGGCCCTGGGTGCGGTCGAGCAGCCGGGCCTCGTCGGCTTCGATGGATGCGGCTTCGCGGGCCAGGTCTTCGGCCTCGTCCTCGTCCACGGCGCCGCCCGCGGCCCGGGCCAGGCCCGCGATGTTGCTGCGGCGGCGATCGGCCAGTTCGGCCAGGCCCTTCTGGTGGTCGTCGTAGATCGGCCAGAACTCGGCCTCTTCCGCCGGGCTCAGGGCCAGCTGGCGGGCGATGAAGACCTGCTTGCCCGATGCCAGCGCTGCGCGCAGCTCGGTCATGCGGGCTACGCCGCCGTCGCCGGAGGCCTGGGCCAGGGCGGGGCCGGACAGGCCCAGTGAAAGCAGCAGTACGAAAACACGTCGCATCATGATCCAGACTCCTTGCAGGCTGTCGCCCACCTTACCGTTTGCGAACCGAGGGCCGGCACTAATCCGGCGGCGGGTCATTCGTCGCCGTTGGCGGCGCCATCGGGCAGGTCGCGACCGGCCACCTGGTGCAGCCGCAGCTCCGGCCCCAGCTCCATCGCGGTGAGCTTGCCGCCCCAGACCGCGCCGGTGTCGATGCCGTACACGCCCAGCCCCATGAACAGGCCCAGCGTGGACCAGTGCCCGAACACCACCGGCATTTCCCGCGGCGCGTGCCCGGGCACTTCGAACCAGGGGTACATGCCCGGCTTCTGCGTGCCCGGCCTGCCCTTGTCGTCGAAGCCGATGCGGCCGGTGGGCGTGCAGTACCGCATGCGGGTGAAGATGTTGATGATCGCGCGGTGGCGGTCCACGCCGGTGAGCTTGGGCGACCAGGCCGGCTTGTCGCCGAACATGTTCTTGACCAGCTTGAAGAAGCCGTCGCCCCGCAGTTTCTCCTCGACCTCGCGGGCGCGCGCCTCGGCCAGGGTCAGGGTCCATTTCGGCGCCAGCCCGGCGTGCACCATGGCGAAGCCCAGGGTGCGGTCCACGTGCACCAGCTTCTGCCGGCGCAGCCAGCCGATGAGCACTTCGCTGTCGTCGGCGAACAGCACGCGCTGCAGGTCGGCGTTGACCTTGCGCTGGTCGGCTTCGCGCCGGGTGGAAATGGCCAGCAGGGACAGGTCGTGGTTGCCCAGCACGATGGTGCTGTGGATGGCCAGCGAGTGGATCAGGCGCAGGGTTTCCAGCGACTGGCCGCCGCGGTTCACCAGGTCGCCGCAGAACCACAGGCGGTCGACGGCCGGGTCGAAGCGGATCTTCTCCAGCAGCCGCTGCAGCGCGTCGTAGCAGCCCTGCACGTCGCCGATCGCGTAGGTGGCCACGTCAGTGCAGCGTCCGCGGAATGGACAGCGTGAACGGATCGACCATGGCGTCGAAGCGGGTGCCGTCGCCGGCCAGCATCTGGTAGCTGCCGCGCATGGTGCCCAGCGGCGTTTCCAGCACGGTGCCCGAGGTGTACTCGAAGTGTTCGCCCGGCTGCAGCCAGGGCTGTTCGCCGACCACGCCGTCGCCGCGCACTTCCTGCACCTTGCCGTTGGCGTCGGTGATCACCCAGTGCCGGCTGACCAGCTGCGCCGCCACTTCGCCCAGGTTGTGGATGCGGATGGTGTAGGCGAACACATAGCGGTCGTCCTCGGGGATCGACTGGTCCTCGAGGTAACGCGTGGTGACGATCACCTGGATGGCGTGCAGCGGCGATTCCATGGCGGCCATTCTACGCAGACGCGCCGCCCGGCGGCAGCGAGCCCAGGTGGGCGGCCAACCGTACGAACTCCGACACCTGCAGCTGTTCGGCGCGCGCGTCGGGCCGCAGCCCGGCGGCCTCGATGTCGGCGCCGCTGCAGGTGAGCTGGAGTGCGTTGCGCAGCGTCTTGCGGCGCTGGCCGAAGGCCTCGCGCACCACGCGCTCGAACAGCACGCGGTCGGCGATGCCGATCTGGCCGGCGGGCTTGGGCACCAGCCGCACCACCGCCGAATCCACCTTCGGCGGGGGCCGGAACGCTCCCGGCGGCACGTCGAACAGCGAGGTGACGGTGCAGTAGGCCTGCAGCATCACGCTGAGCCGGCCATAGACCTTGCTGCCCGGCTCGGACGCCATGCGGTCCACCACTTCCTTCTGCAGCATGAAGTGCATGTCGCGCACCGCGTCGGCGTGGTCGAGCGCGTGGAAGAGGATGGGCGAGGAAATGTTGTAGGGCAGGTTGCCCACCAGGCGCAGCGGGCCCTCTTCGCCGGCCAGGCGGGTGAAGTCCACCTGCAGCACGTCCTTGTGGATGATGGTCAGGCGGCCCACGCCTTCGGAGGCCTCCATCAGCGGCGTGATCAGGTCGCGGTCGAACTCGATCACCGTCAGTTCGCCGTGCTTGCGCAGCAGGGGGAAGGTGATGGCGCCCTGGCCGGGGCCGATTTCCACCAGCCGGTCGCCGGGCCGGGGGTCCACCGCCCGCACGATCTGGTCGATGATGTGGCGGTCGGTGAGGAAGTGCTGGCCGAGGTTTTTCTTCGGCGGCGCCTTGAAGGAGCTCATGGGGTTTTCCTTCGTGCGCCGAGTCGGGCGCACAGGTCGGCGGCGGCGAACAGGCTGGAGGGGTCGGCCACGCCGCGCCCGGCCAGCTCCAGCGCCGTGCCGTGGTCCACGGCCACGCGCGGGTAGGGCAGGCCCAGCGTGATGTTGACGGCCTGTTCGAAGCCCGCGTGCTTGAGCACGGGCAGGCCCTGGTCGTGGTACATGGCCAGCACGGCGTCAAAGCCGGCGAGCTTTTGCGGCAGGAAGGCGGTGTCGGCGGGCAGCGGCCCGAAGAGGTCCATGCCCTGCGCGCGCAGCGACTGCAGCACCGGCACGATGACGTCGATTTCCTCGTGGCCCAGGTGGCCGTCTTCGCCCGCGTGCGGGTTCAGGCCCAGCACCGCGATGCGCGGCGCGGCCAGGCCGAAATCGCGCACCAGCGCGGCATGCAGCACCGACAGCGTGCGCGCGAGGCCCTCGGCGGTTATCGCGTCGGCCACCGCCCGCAGCGGCAGGTGGGTGGTGGCCAGCGCCACGCGCAGCGTGGGGTTGGCCAGCATCATCACCACGTCGGCACCGGCCTGGGTGGCGAGCAGTTCGGTGGTGCCGGTGTAGGGAATGCCGCCGTCGTTGATGGACGCCTTGTGCACCGGGCCCGTCACCAGGCCGTCGAAGTGGCCGGCCAGGCAGGCAGCGCCGGCTTCGTGCAGGGCCTGCACCACGGCGGCGGCGTTGGCGGGATCGGCGTGGCCGAAACGGGTGGGGCGGGCCTGCGGCACCGGCTGCAGCGCCAGCTCGCCCGGACCGCAGGCCTGGCCCGGGGCGCGCAGCTGCAGCGGCAGGCCGATGGCCCGTGCCGCGGCCATCAGCGCTTCGGGGTCGGCGAAGGCCACCAGGTCGGCGGCGCAGCCGCGGTGCGCCAGCCGCACGCAGAGTTCGGGTCCGATGCCGGCCGGCTCACCGGGAACCAGGGCCAGCCGGGCACGCATCGGGATCAGGAGGCCGCGGCGGGTGCCGCCAGTCGGCTGTCGAAATAGGCCTCCGAGCGGAGCTGGCGCAGGTAGCGCTCGAACTCTTCCTCGGCCTTGCGCTGGGCGATGATTTCGCGCGCCTGGTTGCGGCGGTTCTTCTCGGTCACGTCCTGCTCGCGGGTGCCCAGGCGCTGGATGATGTGCCAGCCCACTTCGCTCTGGAACGGCTGCGACAGCTGGCCGTCGGTCATGGCCTGCAGCTGGTTGCCGATGGCGCTGCCCCAGGCGTTGATGGCGAACCAGCCCATGTCGCCGCCGTCGGCGCGGGTCAGGGTGTCGTCGGAGCTGGCGCGCGCCACGTCGGCGAACGGCTCGCCCGCCAGCAGCTTGGCGTGCAGTTCCTCGACCTTCTGGCGCGCGGCTTCGGCCGGCAGGGTCGGGGTGATGCGCACCAGCAGGCCCTTGGCGTTGTATTCGGTGATGGTCTGCTGGCCGGCTTCGCGGGTCTCGACCAGCTGGACGATCTGGAAGCCGTTCGGGCCGCGCACCGGCTCGCTGACGTCGCCGGGCTACATGGCCTGCAGCATGCCGGCGAAGGCCGGCGGGATGGCGTCGAACGCGCGCCAGCCGATCTCGCCGCCCTCAAGCGCGTTCTGGCCGTCGGAGTAGCGGATGGCGGCGGCACTGAAGGTCAGCTCGCCGCGGGTGATGACGTCGCGCACGCCGGAAATCTTCTTCTGGGCGGTGGCGATCTGGTCGGCGGTGGCGCCGTCGGGCACGGCGACCACAATGTTGGCCAGGCGCACTTCGGGGCCACCCACGGCGCGCACGGCCAGCAGCTGGTCGATCTCGGCCTCGCTCACCTGCACGCGCGACTGGATGTAGCGCTGGCGCAGCCGCTCGATCACCATTTCCTCGCGCAGCGAGGTGCGGAATTCGTCGTAGCCCAGGCCGTCGGCCGCCAGGCGCTGGCGCAGCTGGTCCATGGTCATGCGGTTGCGCGAGGCGACGCTCTGGATGGCCTGGTCGAGCTCGGCGTCGCCGATGCGGATGCCGGTGCTCTGGGCGCGCGACAGCTGCAGGCGGTTGAGCACCAGGCGGTCGAGCACCTGGCGTTCGAGCACGTCGCGCGGCGGCAGCTGTTCGGGCTGTGAGGCGTACTGGGCCAGGATGGTGTTGACGGCGCGGTCGAGTTCGCTGCGCAGGATCACGTCTTCGTCCACCACGGCGACGATGGCGTCCACCGGGCTGGTTTCCTGGGCGCGGGCCGGGACGGCAGGCAGCGCCAGGGACAGGGCAAGCAGGCCGGCCAGGACGGGGGAAAAGGCGTTCTTCATGGGGTTCGCGGCTCCGGCGCCGAGGCCGGCGCCATGGGTTCAACGGGAATAATCAAGGATAGCATCATCAAGCAAACGGGCCGTGTCGCGGCCCAGCCCGCCGAGGCCGTTCAGCTCCAGCTCAAGGTAAATACCCGTGTTGCGCTCGCCGCCGAATTCACGGATGTACTGGCGGCCCAGCAGGCGCACGGCGACGCAGCAGCTTTTCCACTCGAAGCCGGCCAGCGCCTCCAGGGTCTCGTCGTCGCGCAGGGAGTAATTCCAGCGGCCCATCAGGCGCCAGTTCTGGTTGATCGGCAGGACGAAGGACAGGTCGGTCTGTTCAAGCAGGTCGGCGCGGTAGCGGTAGGACGCGTTCACCAGCCCGCCGTCGCCGAAGCGCCACTGGCTGCGCACGGCCGACAGGGTGGTGCGGTCGGTGTCCGGTTCCCACTGCTGGGCCAGGCCCAGCGACCAGCGCCGGCCCAGGGCGATGCTGGCCTCGGCCACCCAGGCCGAACCCTCGTCCGACAGCAGCGGCGCGCCCGGCACGGTGACCCGGGGCGGGTCGAAGTAGTGGATGCGGCCGATGCTGCCGCTGACCAGCTCGCGGCCGTCGGCAGCGTCCAGAAGGCGGCTGGTGAGCGCCAGCGTGACCTGGTCGGCGTCGCCCTGCCGGTCGGCGCCGGCGAAGCGGTTGTCGCGGAACAGGCCGGGCCAGCTGAACGTCAGCGGCTGGGTGTCGAACAGCGGCAGGTCGTCCTGGTCGCGGTAGGGCACGCGCAGGTAGTACAGGCGCGGCTCGAGCGTCTGCAGCAGGCCGCGATCGTTCCACTGGAATTCGCGCTCCAGGAATGCGCCGGCGTCCAGGCTCATCACCGGCACGCTGCGCGTGGGGCTGCGGTCGCCGCCGGCGGGCACCAGCGAATCGTCGAGCGAATAGGCGGTGTAGCGCCAGGCGACCTCGGGCGTGACGAACCAGGCCGCGCCGCCGAAAGGCAGCCGAAGGTAGGGCTTGATGTCCACGCGCTCGCCGCCGTCGAGGCTCTCGTGCTGGAAGCGCACGGCTTCGGCGGTGGCGCCAAGCTCCAGCCACGGCGCGAACGGACGCTCCCAGGCGGCCTGTGCGGTCGGCAGGCGCCGGTAGGGTTCGGTGCCCGGCACCACGATGGGGTTGGCGATCTGCCAGGACTGCGCGCTCAGGCTGGCCGACCAGCCCAGGCCGCGGCCGTAGATCCCGGCGTCGCTGCCCAGCAGCGACACCGACGAGGAGGCCAGCGAATCGCCGAAGTCCTCGAAGTAGCGCACGTCGCTGACGTGGTTTAGGTTGGCGCTGGCGTACCAGTGCGGGCCCAGCGCACTGCGGTGCTGGAACGTGGCCAGGCCGCGGTCGCGCCCGGTGACGTCGTCATCGGGCAGCCACGCCGCGTCCAGCACGCCGCGGCTGCCTTGCGTGAGGTAGCGGAACTCACCGCCCAGCATCAGGCCGCGCTTGGACAGCCAGCGCGGCTTGAGGGTGGCGTCGTAGTTGGGGGCCAGGTTGAGGTAGATGGGCTGTTCGTACTCGAAGCCGTTGCGGTCGTCGCGACCCAGCGTGGGCGACAGCAGGCCGGTGCGGCGGCGGTCGTCGGTGGGGAAGCGCACATAGGGCAGCCACAGCACGGGCACGCCGCCCAGGCGCAGGGTGGCGTTGCGCGCGGTGCCCATGGCCTGTTCCTGGTCCACGTCGATGCGGGTGGCCGTGAACTCCCACTGGCGCTGGCCCGGCGGGCAGGTGGAGTAGGTGCCGTCCTGCAAGGTGCCGGTCTTGCCCGACATGGTCAGGCTTTCGGCGGTGCCGTTGCCCAGGTTCTGGTTGAACTGGTAGCGCACGCCCTGCAGGCGCATGAGGTCGGCCTTCTGGTCGCCCTCGGCCCTGTCGGCGGTGAAGCGCAGGCCGTCGTCCTGGTACTGCACCGGGCCTTCGGTGAAGAAGCGCTCGGTGTCGTGCTGGTAGGTGAGTTTGTCGGTGCCCAGCCACTGGTCGCCGCGCTGCAGTTCCACCTTGCCCGACAGCACGGTGGTGTCGCGCTGGCTGATGTCCACGTTCTCGCCGCCCACGTCGGTGGGCAGGGTCGCGTCGTCGGCCGCTTCGGTCGCGTTCGACAGCGGGCGGAACATCGGCAGCGTCTCGGCCGACGGGCACAGGTCCCAGGTGGGCGCCGCGGGTTCCTGGGCGAGTGCCGCCCGTGCGTGCGTGGCGCAGGCGATGGCCAGGCAGAGAGGGAGCAGGCGGAGGGCTGGACGGTGCACGGAGGCATCCCGGGAAAAGACACGATAGCTTGGCCCAAGGCGCCTGTCGGGGGCAACACGAAGCCGGGGGCATTACCGGCGGGCCCGTGCGACGGCAGCCGCCCGGGGCGGCCGGCCTTCGAGCCCGCTTCAGGCGGCCAGGCCTTCCAGGTGCGCCACGCTGCAGGCGCGCAGTGCCGCCAGGCTGTAGCCGCCTTCGAGCAGGGACACCAGCCGTCCCTGCGCGTGGCGGCGCGAGAGCGCGGCCAGTTCAGCGCTGAGCCAGCGGTAGTCGGCGGCCTCCAGCACCAGGTCGGCCAGCGGGTCGAGGCGATGGCCGTCGAAGCCCGCCGACACCAGCACCAGCTGCGGGCGGAAGGCTTCGATGCGCGGCAGCAGGATGTCGCGCCAGGCGTGGCGGAAGGCCTCGCTGCCGGTCCCCGGCGCCAGGGGCGCATTGGCGAGGTTGCCCACGCCCACGTCCTCGGGCTTGCCGCTGTCGGGATACAGCGGCGACTGGTGCGAACTGGCGTACATCACCCGCGGCTCGCGCGCGAAGATGTCCTGGCTGCCGTTGCCGTGGTGCACGTCGAAGTCGGCAATCACCACGCGCTGCAGTCCGTGCGCGTAAAGCGCATGCGCCGCCGCCACCGCCGCCGTGTTGAACAGGCAGAAGCCCATCGCCACCGCGCCGGTGGAGTGGTGGCCCGGCGGCCGCACCGCGCAGAAGGCCTGGCTGTGTTCGCCGGCCATCACCGCGTCCACCGCGGCCACGCCGGCACCGGCGGCGCGCAGGGCGGCTTCGGGCGAGTCCACCGACATGGCGGTGTCCTCGTCCAGGCGCAGCTGGCTGTCGAAAGGCGTGTCGAGCAGGCGCGCGACCAGGTCGCGGGTGTGCACGCGCAGCAGGGCATCGCGCGACGCGCGCGGCGCCTCGCGCCAGGGCGCCAGCGGGAACGCGGCGCGCACCGCATGCAGCACCGCCTCCAGCCGCGCGGGACACTCCGGGTGTCCGGCCCCCGGGTCGTGCGCCAGGCAAGCGGGGTGGGTGAAGAACAGCACGCTCAGCCTTTCCGGCGCTCGTGGTTCCAGAGCACTTCGCCGTGGCCGCTGGCGCGGGCCAGCACGCGGGCCAACACGAACAGCAGGTCGGACAGCCGGTTGAGGTAGCGGATGGCCTCGGGCCGCACCGCGTCATGGTGCGAGAGGGTGACCGATTCGCGCTCGGCGCGGCGGCAGATGGTGCGGGCGAGGTGGCAGTGCGCGGCGGCCGGGCCGCCGCCGGGAAGGATGAAGTCCTTCAGCGGCGGCAGGTCGGCGTTGAAGCCGTCCAGCTGGTCTTCCAGGCGCTGGATGTCGGCGTCGAAGATGGCCGCATGGCCCGGGATGCACAGCTCGCCGCCCAGGTCGAACAGCTGGTGCTGCACCGACACCAGCACGGCGCGCACGGCGTCGGGGATGTCGCAGGCCAGCACGATGCCGATGGCCGAGTTGGCTTCGTCCACGGTGCCGTAGGCGGTGACGCGGGCGGAGTCCTTGGCGACGCGGGAGCCATCGCCCAGGCCGGTGCTGCCGTCATCGCCCGTGCGGGTGTAGATCTTCGACAGCCGGTTGCCCATGGCGACCTCAGCGGATGGCGGTACCGGCCGCGTCCCTGGCCGGGCGCAGCAGCGGGGCGACGACGGCCTGGACCACGGCGGCCAGCGCGACATAGATGGCGGCCGTGCGCAGGTAGGGCAGGAACCAGTCGGCGTAGTTGGTGGCCCAGCCGGCCACCGTGGGGTTGGCCACGGTGTCGCTCAGCCAGTAGAAGCCGCCCTGGGCGAAGAAGTGGCAGGCCGCCACGCTGGCCAGCACCGCCACCGGCAGCAGGCCCAGCGTACGCAGCGAGCCGGCGCGGTAGTGGCGGCGCAGCAGGCTGCCGCCGGCCCACATCGAAAGATGCGCCGGCACCAGGAACCAGTAGCCGGGCGACACGCAGTAGTGGCTCCAGAAGCTCTGGCCGCTGGTCGTGATGACCGCGTAGTCCACTGCCACGGCCACCGCCATCAGGGCCGGGAAGGCCCAGCGCAGGCTGCCGCGAAGATGGAAGCCGGCGATGAAGAACACGGCCCAGGACGCGTCGGGCACTGCGCCGAAGTGATTCATCCGGGTCGCGACCATGAGCGCGGCGAGGCCGGCGAAGATGGCGAGGCGCGAGCGGGTGGTCAGGGTCATGAGGGCGTCTTCACGAAAGGTCAGGCGGGCATTTTAGCGGAACTGCGGCCCCAGCGGACCATGCGTGGCCGCCGACGGCGACCGGCGTATCATCGCGCCATGGCTCCAGACCACGGCTTCGACCACGACATCCTCATCATCGGCGGCGGCCTGGTCGGCAGCGCGCTGGCCTGCGCGCTCGACGGCAGCGGCTGGCGCGTGGCGCAGGTCGAGGCCAGCCTGCCGCAGCAAGGCGCCCCCGGCTTCGACGAGCGCAAGCTCGCCCTGGCCCTGGCCAGCCTGAACGCGCTCGAGGCCCTGGACGTGCTGCCGCGCCTGGCCACCGCCCCCGTCCCGATCCAGCGCATCCACGTCAGCCGCGCCGGTGATTTTGGCGCCGTGCGCCTGGCCGCGGCCGACCATGGCCGGGCCGCGTTCGGCGGCGTGGTGCTGGCGCGCGAGCTGGGCCAGGCGCTGGAGTCGCGGCTTGCGTCGGCGGCGGCCCTGGTGCGCTACCGGCCCGCCGACGTGCTGGCTGTCGAGCCGCATGCCGATGGCCCGGTCGTGCTGCTGCAGCAGGCGGGCGAAACCCGCCGCCTGCGCACGCGCCTGCTGGTGGCCGCCGACGGCACCCGCTCGCTGGCGCGCGATGCCTTCGGCATCGGCACCGATGAACACGACTATGGCCAGACCCTGGTGGTGTGCAGCATCGCCACCGACCGCGCGCCCGACGGCACCGCCTACGAACGTTTCACCAGCGAGGGCCCGGTGGCGCTGCTGCCGATGGCCGGCGGCCACTACGGCGCCATCTGCGGCGTGGCGAGCGGCGATGCCGCGCGCGTGCTGGCGCTCGACGACGCGGCTTACGCGGGTTACTTCCAGCACCGCTTCGGCTGGCGCGCCGGCCGCGTGCTGCGCGCCGGGGCACGCAGCGGCTACCCGATCGCGCGCCGCGTCGCCGAGCGCGTCACCGCGCCGCGCTGCGTGGTGATGGGCAATGCCGCCCAGACCCTGCACCCCATCGGCGCGCAGGGCTTCAACCTGGGCCTGCGCGACGCGCTGTCGCTGGCCGAGGTGCTGGCGGGCGACGATCCGGGCGCGCCGGCGCTGCTGTCGCAGTATGCGGAGCGCCGCCGCGAGGACCGCGAGCGCACGCTCGCCTTCAGCGACGGCCTGGCGCGCGCCACGGCCAACCCGTCCTTCCCGATGCACGTGCTGCGCTCGCTCGGGCTGCTGGCCCTGGGCCACGTGCCCGGGCTGGCCGATCCGCTGGTGTCGGGCGCCATGGGCTTCCGGGGTCGGGTGCCGGCGCTGTCGCGGGGTCGCGCATGAGCCGCCGCGAAGGCTTCGACCTGGTGGTGGTCGGCGCCGGCGTGGTGGGCAGCGCCGCCGCGCTGGCCGCGGCGCGCGACGGCCTGCGCGTGGCGCTGGTGGAGGCGCAGGCGCCGCCGTCTTGGTCGGCCAGCGAACCCGACCTGCGCGTGTACGCCTTCGCGCCCGACAACCAGGCCCTGCTGGACGATCTCGGCGCGTGGGGCGCCGTCCGTTCGGCGCGCGCGCATCCCTACCGGCGCATGCGCGTGTGGGACGCGGCCGGCGGCGGCGAACTCGATTTCAACGCCGACGCGCTGGGCCGCGAGTGCCTGGGCCACATCGTCGAGCATTCGCTGCTGGTGGATCGCCTGTGGGCGGCCTGCGGGCGCGAGCCAAACATCCAGCGCCACTGCCCCGACGCGCTGCAGGGCATCGAACAGGACGCCGGCGGCGTCACCGCCGTGCTGGCCAGCGGCCAGCGGCTGCGGGCGAAGCTGCTGCTGGGCGCCGACGGCGCCGCGTCGGCGGTGCGTGGCCTGGTGGAGCTGCCGGTGGACCGGCACGACTACGGCCAGCGGGGCCTGGTGGCCTACGTCGGCACCGAACTCGCGCACGAAGACACGGCCTGGCAGCGGTTCCTGCCCACCGGGCCGCTGGCCTTCCTGCCCTGCGGCGATGGCCGCAGTTCGATCGTCTGGACCTTGCCCGACGCCGAGGCCGAGCGGCTGCTCGCTACCGACGAAGAGGCCTTCCGCCGCGAGCTGACGCGCGCTTTCGATGCGCGCCTGGGCGAGGTGGTGTCGGTGTCGGCGCGCGCGGCGTTCCCGCTGCGCCGGCAGCTGGCGAAGGGCTACGTGTCGGGTCGCGTGGCGCTGGTGGGCGATGCGGCCCATGCGGTGCATCCGCTGGCGGGGCAGGGCGTGAACCTGGGCCTGCGCGACGTGGCCGCGCTGCGCGTGATGTGGCGCCGCGCCGGCAGCGGCGGCGACATCGCGGCGCCGCACCGGCTGGCGCGCTGGGAGCGTGAGCGCCGCAGCGAGAACACGTTGGCGGCGTATTCGTTCGAAGGCATCAACCGGCTTTTCAGCAACGATGCGCTGCTGCCGACGCTGGTGCGGGGGCCGCTGTTGGGGCTGGTGGGGAGGGCGGGGGCGCTGGGGCGGTTTTTTGCCGGGCGTGCGGCGGGGATTTAGGGCGGGGATAACGTACCAGGTACATTTAAATGCAAAAGGCTCGGGCCACATGGCCCGAGCCTTTTGCATTTAAATGTACCTGGTACGTGGCTTGCGTGGCTTGCGGGGCTTACGCGGCTTCGGCCTGGGATTTGCGGGGGCCGTGCAGCAGGGCGTGGCGGATGTGCGCGACCACCAGGTCCACTTCGTCGCTGGTGACGGCGAAGTGCGGGGTGAAGCGCAGCGAGTTGGTGCCGCCGTGGATGACGCCGATGCCGCGCTCGCGCATGAACTCTTCGGTCGAACCGGCGCCGAAGCACTTGTAGGACGGGTCCAGTTCGCAGGAGAACAGCAGGCCGGTGCCCTGCACCTGGGTGATCAGGCCGCCGCCGAGTTCGTCCTTCAGCGCGTTGATCTTGTCGAGGAACTCCTGGCCGCGGGCGCGGATGTTGGCGCGCAGCGCCGGCGTCAGCTGGCCCAGCACGGTGGAGGCAATGTCCAGCGCGCGCGGGTTGGCGGTCATGGTGTTGCCGTAGGTTCCCTTGCGGTACAGGCCTGCGGCGCGCTCGTTCACCGCCAGCACCGACATCGGGTACTGGCCGCCGTTGAGCGCCTTGGAATAGGTTTCCATGTCGGGCGCTTCCAGGCCTTCGAAGCCCGGGTAATCCACGATGGACAGCACGCCGTGGGTGCGGATGCCGGCCTGGATCGAGTCCACCAGCAGCAGCGTGCCGTGCGCCTTGGTCAGCTCGCGCGCCGCGGCGTAGAACTCCGCCGGCACCGAGCGGCCCGGGTCGCCTTCGCCCATCACCGGTTCCAGGAACATGGCCTCGAAGTACCAGCCGTTGGCCTCGGCGTCGGCGAAGGCCTGCTTCAGGCCCTCGATGGAATACGGTTCGATGGTGACCAGCTGGTCGGAGTGGTGCCTGTAGCTGGCCAGGTGCTGCTGATAGGCCTTGCGGAACGAGTCGGAGTACAGCGCCGGCAGCTCGGTGCGGCCGTGGAAGGCGCCCTTCACCGCGATGCGCTTGACGCGCTTGCCGGCGTGGCGGCCACCCGCGTCGGTATGCAGCTTGGTGTTGACGTCGGCGATGCGGCCGGCCAGCGACACCGACTCCGAGCCCGAGTTCAGGCACAGGAAGCGCGCGTAGGGGCAGCCGCCGATGCTGTGGCCGATCTCGTTGCGCAGCGCACGCACCGCGCGCAGCTGCGACAGCGACGGGGTCATGACGTTGGCCATCACCTGCGGCCTGGCCATGGCGTCGAGCACGGCCTGGGGCGTGTGGCCGAAGCCGAGCATGCCGTAGCCGCCGGAGTCGTGGACCACCGCGCCCTTGAGCGTCACCACCCACGGGCCGCGCGCGGCGAGGGCGACGTAGGGGTTCACGGCGTCTTCGGAATAGAAGTTGACGAAGCCGGCCTGCACCGCTTCGATCTGCGCCTGTTCGTCCAGGTCGAGCAGTTCGGCGAACTCGCCGCGGATGGCGGCGTACTGTTCGGCGGCCGCGTGCACGGCGGCGACCAGCTCCGGGAAGCGCCCGGCCAGGCTCAGCACCGTGGCGTCGTCGAGGCCGGCGGTGCGGACCTGACCGGCGTGGCTGCGCAGGGGCTTGAGGATGTCGATCAGGTTCATGGCGCTCTCCGGACCCATGGCAAAACGCGAGGAAGGTCTTCGCGCGCTCGGGTCTTGCGTTGAAAATCAAATACTTGCCGCGATTTTACCACCCGCCTTGGGGCCGCGTAACCCCCACGCGTTTGAATTGCGGCCCGGATTTGGCGCCGCGGCGCCCGGGACCGGATAATGCGCGCCCCGCGCCGCGGCTGTCCGTTGGAAAAGGTTCGTTTGAAAAAGTCCGACTTCCACTACGAACTGCCGCCCGAGCTGATCGCGCAGGCGCCGCTGGCCGAGCGCTCGTCCAGCCGCCTGCTGGTGGTGCCCGCGCAGGCCCCGCCGTACCAGGACCGTATCGTGCGGGACCTGCCCGCCTACCTGCGGGAAGGCGACCTGCTGGTGTTCAACGACACGCGCGTGATCCCGGCACGCCTGCACGGCGCCAAGGACACCGGCGGCCGGGTCGAGATCCTGCTCGAGCGCATCCTGGGCGCGCACGAGGTGCTGGCCCAGATCGGCGCCAGCAAGACGCCCAAGGCCGGCGGCCGCATCACCCTGGACGAAGGCACGATGCTGACGGTGCTGGGCCGCGAGGGTGAGTTCCACCGCCTGCGCTTCGACACCGACGAGCCGCTGGAGAAACTGCTGCTGCGCGCCGGCCGCATGCCGCTGCCGCCCTACATCCAGCGCGAGGCCGCGCACGACGACCTGCAGCGCTACCAGACCGTGTTCGCGCGCCACACCGGCGCCGTGGCCGCGCCCACCGCCGGCCTGCACTTCGACGAGCCGCTGCTGGCGGCGCTGCAGGCCAAGGGCGTGGCGTTCGGGCACGTCACGCTGCACGTGGGCGCGGGCACGTTCCAGAACATGCGCGCCGAGTCGGTGCACGACCACCAGATGCACAGCGAGTGGCTGAACGTGGGCGCCGAGCTGTGCCAGCAGATCGCGCGCACGCGTGCCGCGGGTGGCCGCGTGGTGGCCGTGGGCACCACGGTGGTGCGCGCGCTGGAATCGGCCGCGCGCGACGGCGTGGTGCAGCCCTTCGCCGGCGACACCCGCATCTTCATTTTCCCCGGCTACCGCATCCGCACCGTGGACGCGCTGGTCACCAACTTCCACCTTCCCGAAAGCACGCTGATGATGCTGGTGTCGGCCTTCGCCGGCCGCGAGCGCATCCTGGCCGCCTACGAGCACGCGGTGCGCGAGCGCTACCGCTTCTTCTCCTACGGCGACGCGATGCTGCTGTATCCCGAGGACCCCGCATGAGCCGCATGATTTTCGAGAAACTGGGCCAGGACGGCCAGGCCCGCCGCGGCCGCCTCACGTTCCCGCGCGGCACGGTGGAAACGCCGGCCTTCATGCCCGTGGGCACCTACGGCACGGTGAAGGCGATGCTGCCCGAATCGCTGCGCGAAACCGGCGCCGAGATCATCCTGGGCAACACCTTCCATCTCTACTTGCGCCCCGGCCTGGAGGTGATCGAAGCGCACCACGGCCTGCACCGTTTCTGCGGCTGGAACGGGCCCATCCTCACCGACTCGGGCGGCTTCCAGGTGTGGTCGCTGGCCAAGCGCCGCAAGATCACCGAAGAGGGCGTCACCTTCGCCTCGCCCACCGATGGGGCCAAGGTGTTCCTGTCGCCGGAAGTCAGCATGCAGGTCCAGCGCGTGCTCGACTCGGACATCGTGATGATCTTCGATGAGTGCACGCCGTACCCGGCCACCGAGCCGGTGGCGCGCACGTCCATGGAGCTGAGCCTGCGCTGGGCCGAGCGCAGCAAGCGCGCGCACGAGGGCAACGACGCGGCGCTGTTCGGCATCGTGCAGGGCGGCACCTGGCCCGAGCTGCGGGCGCGTTCGGCCGAGGGCCTCAAGGCCATCGGATTCGACGGCTATGCGGTGGGCGGCCTGGCGGTGGGCGAACCGGCCGAGGAGCGCGACGCCACGCTGGCGGCGCT
>Ga0138256_10001095_pt1 | contig 28998 bp, 26 predicted proteins | sample KNB2016incub_MG_FD_105486 | JGI IMG/M metagenome (GOLD analysis project Ga0138256, IMG submission 105486) | Active sludge microbial communities from wastewater in Klosterneuburg, Austria - KNB2014incub_MG | ecosystem: Engineered > WWTP > Activated sludge > Unclassified | place: Austria... | reverse complement strand
TGAAGACCTCGCGATACAACCAGAAACGGGATGCCTCGGAGTTTTGCCCCCAGTTGATGACGGAACATGCCGCGAGGAACCCCGCCTCCTGACACGCCGCAACGACATCCTTGTTGAATCGTCCTCCGGGATACGCCAGAAAATCGACAGAGTTGCCCAACACCGCCTCCAGATCCGCCTTGCAACCGTGGATCTCGCTAACCAGCTCGTTGGTATTCAGCGTTGTCAGATTTGGATGAGTCCTCGTATGAGCACCGATCGTCATGCCTGCAGTCTGAAGCGACCGGAGTTGTTCGCAGGTCATTCGCCGATCCGGGGCCACGCCACGCATCTCACCGGAAACAACAAAAAACGTCGCCGGAATCCCCTGTCGCTGTAGCACGGGTACGGCATAAATAAAATTGTCCCGCCAGCCATCATCAAATGTGACGGTCACCATTCGGGAGAATGCCGGATTTCCTGACGACATCGCCAGCACATAATCGGACAGTGAAACAAATTGAAGCCGCTTACTCCTGAACAAGAGCAATTGCTTCTCGAAGGCTGCCGGAGTGATCGTATAACGCCAGCCTTCAAGATCCGTCTGCTCGACTGGAATCGCTTCCGATGGGCAAACATGATGGTACATCAGGATCATTCGAACACGGAATTCCCGCGATGATAGGCAAGAATTTGCTCATAGGCAGGGCGATAAGAGTACTGCCCCCGGACGCAACGCTCATACCCAGCTGTTTTCACACGCTCTCTGCAAACAGGGTCGACCAGATACTTTCTAACTGATTGAACGAGTGACTGCTTATCCTGGAACGCGGCAATCTCTGACCCAACCTCAAAAAACTGACGCAGTTCCGCCGTGTCCTCGTGCAGCATAAAGCCACCGCAAGCGGGTATTTGCCATGTCCTGGCCGTGGTTCGGTCGCCGCTCGACGTGCCAAGTCCAGCTTCACTCAGCAGCCCCAGATTGATTCTGGAACAGGAACAAATCGCAGCCAGTTCATCGCCATAGGCACCGCGCCCCTGCCATCGATCACGCACTGACGCCCCAGCACGATCCCAGAACGGCCCCCAAATCTTCACACTCAGTTCCGGTGCCTCATCGATCAATGACGCAAGGATCCGCTCTTTCTTCGGTGACCAGACACCTACAAACGAGACGTCGCATGCATAGTAGTCTCGCACTTCTCCCGACAGTGTCAGTGGGCGATGAACCTCCGGATCAAATCCGTGTGGAATAAGCTGCAGATCCTGCACGCGATTCACGATTGTGGAATCTTCAAAATGAAAGGCCTTCGTCGTAAACACGCAGTCATAAAGCGGCAGACACTGCCAGATGTTGTCCCCATGATCCTGATAACTCACGTCTGGATACACGCAATAGCATGGGGTTCCTGCCTCTCGAAATCGTCTGAGTGTGCCGGGCTTCAGCAGCATTCCTTTGAAGACCAGCAGAAAATCCAACGCCATTATTTCCAGCAACTCCTCCACGGCGGCGTTGTAGCCCCGCGCCATCGCACCACGCATAACACGTCGCCAGCCGCGCAGACTGAGACTGCGCCACTTTGTCGGGAAATAGTCCTCGTAGTGGCGGTCCACGAGCATGTGGCCCTGACGACGAAATTCGCACTCTAATGCACGTGCATCACTGCCCCACCAGTCGGCTCCCAGAAAGCCGATGCAGTAATTTTCTTTGGCACGGACAGACGGCTCGACTGTTTTTGCGAAACCACTTCTGGAATCCACCGAAGCAGGACTCTCGGTGTGGACCCTTGAGATTTTGCTGGAAGCGGACGCCGCACTAGAGACGTTGTCTAGGAGGTCTACTTCGACGAGCGGTTGTGCGACCATTCTTGGCTCAGCAATCGCAATGTCCTGGACGCCTCCACGCGCACTCAGGTCCCGGTGATGTGCAGGAATCCGAGGCAACTCGGAGGCACACGAAATGCCGACCAAGCTCAACACTTTCCGCAGCACGCGTTCATTGCTGAAATCGCCGCTCTGGACTCTGCGCGTTCCCGCTTCAGTCACCGCTCTTAATTGATGTTCGTCATTCATCAACTCTTTGATGCGCAGTGCCAACTCCCCATAGTCTGCAAAGAATATGACTTCGTCTTCCCCGAAGAACTGGCTGGTATCAGAAGTACGGACTGTCGCCAGCGCGGTGCCGCAGGCAGGTATTTCAAACGTACGAGTCGTATGCAGTTCTGGAAATTGCTTTGTTAGAAGTCCCAAACCGACTGACGCTCGGGAAATGACATTCGAATAATGTTCCCCAAAAACTCTGGGGCCTTCATACCTGAGCAGATCGTTACCTGCATGGCGTCGCACCAGCCTTTCCCAACCTATTCCTCCCACGCGCACCGCAATTCCGTTCGACAGCAGACACTCAACACACTGCTCACGATCCGGTTCGCAGAGTCCAATCAGGACCGCTTCCTTCCGCTTCTTCTGGAATGTGCAGTGAGACATGTGATGTTTCGCATCGAACGACTGTGTGACCAGCGCGATCCGGTCACGCGGCACCAGTGCCTCATAGCTGGAAAGTTCAAGCAATTTCGTCGTGACAATCAGGTCGTACAGTGATGCAGTGGCTTCGAAGAATCGAGACCTGTTTGCGAAGAATGACGTATCTGGCGTGTAGTACACCATCTTTCTCGCCAATTGGCGGATCTTCCTCACAGTCTGAGGCCACAGACAAACCCCCTTGTCGATCCAGGCAATATCATAGAGTTCGGCATGCGTCGTTGATCGAGTCTGGCGATCGTCCGACATTTCCGACACGTTGAGAAAACCAGATCCCGGAGAACTGGAAACGCCCCGTTCAGCAGCCTGTTCCGATACGTTGGTCAATTCTGCGAGGAGCATGCGATTCATGGCCCAAACGGCAGGCCCTGACCGCAGCCGAAATCGCATCGACTGAGCCCAGCGCGGATAACGTTGAAAGGTGGCACCAGTATCGATCATGGTCCAGGAACACGGAGAGACGATTTCGCGCAGCGTGTCAGCCCGCCTCTGTGAAGTCGTCCCGGCAGATTGAATGCCAATGAAAAGTGCTTTCACCAGTTCACCAGAATTCCACTCATTTGCATTTCGTACCTGCAATCGTTTTGTGGTTCAGCAATTAAGCCGAATTATTGTTCGAATCTTGACTCAATCGAGGTTCATGCGCAAATGCGCGATGTGTGGTGAGCCATTCAGCCAATATGCTGCGGCGTGGTGCCTGAGGTCTGAATTCCGATGTAGTCGCCATTCAACTTGCTTTCTCGCTGACAAATGACGCGTGAGTTGCCATAAAAAGGTTCTGCGCGAAATGAAGTGCGCGGTCGGGCCCGTAATCCAAACGAGTTGTATTTGATGGATGCTGTGATTGAGCCTGAAAGGCTCGCACAAATCAGCCTGGGGCAAGAGAATCAGCGAATGCGGATGAACGCCGCCCCAAGTTGACGTACCATCCGAACACGAACCCTGAAGGACGTGCGATTTATAACTTGCGTCTTTCGGGTTGGTAGTGGACGAGGCAACGAGTCCTTCTGCTTTTCCTTACGCCAGGGACTCGTAGCCTCGTCCACTACCAGAAAGTGACGCGGCGACTCAAGTAGTAAATCGCACGTCCCAAAGGGTTCCACAATGCAGTTTTGCGTTGCCCTTTCAGGGAAAAATGCAGGGGTGTCGAAGAAACCTGGGGCGTTGCCCCAAGTTGACTTGCCGAGTCCCGTTGGGCCGAATCACGGTGATTCAGCGCCACACGCACGGATCACCGCGCTCGCAGTCCGCCAGTTCTCAGCCTCGCACTTCATTTGTCGATGAACTCATTTTCCATCACTTCAAACGCTCCGACCTACTGCCTACTGATGACTCTTCCCTGCCTGCCGCATCTCCGCCTCCAGCTTCGCCAACTCCCCTTCACAAGATTCTCTCCATGGCGATTCGGCCAATCCATCTCTCGATCGCAATTCAGCCAAATCGAGCGCATCCATGTTCTCAAAATCCACTTCAACTACCCTCGGAAACACATCACTCGTTGCATACGGTTTCACGCCCAGCATTGTTCCGGGATACCAGACATCCAGGCCACAAGTCAGATATTCAAACAACTTGTTCGAAGCGTTGTACTGAAAATTGACAGTGTTGCAGCGATAAAGAATCACGCCCACGTCAAACTTACGCAACAAGTCCGGCAGGTCATCGTATCCAATTCCCTTCTCATGAAATCGCACGACATCGCCCCGAGCCTTACGGAGGAATTCAGCAGTACGCAGATCGCAGTTGTAGGCATAGACATCCAGCTGGATCTGAAATTCTGGATGTGAAACGAGCCATTCCACCAGCGGCCCGATAAAGGTGTCATGCAGCGATACCGAACCGACATACACCAGCCGTAACCGACGGGCACGATCAGCCCTGCCGTTGTTCGAATGATCTTCCCGTTGTCCCCATGATGCTGGAGGATAATTGGGAAACACGTGCAACTGCTCCGGTCGGACTTTCGGATGGTCTGCCTGGAAAAACCGAAGCCGGTCCGAATTTGTCTGAGAAATCCAGTCAGCCCGTGGCAACAAATAACGTCGTTCAAAGAAATGATTCAGACGAGTTAGCCGATTCCCTGGCTGACGGTAGTCGCCTGGTGTGTAGTATTCATGATGATGTATGAAAAATCGTGCCTTGCCACGAAACCACCAAAAGAAAAGGAACGCCGCCAGAGCCGAATGCGGCTCGAAGTACATCACGACATCAGGCTGAAAAACAGCGATGGCTTTGGCCGCAGCCCAGTGCCAGGCAAATGCCTTTTTCCAGCGATGGAAAAACGAATCACCTCTCACAGCAAACGGGTATCGCCTGAGTTCGATTCGGGGTTGTGAATAGGGTGCCCTGCCCTTTTCGTTATTACACGTCACAGCCAGCACTTGAACATCCTGAACGCCAGCGAAATAGTTCAGGGCATTCGTCAGCGGCGGATAGTACTCGATCGGCAACTGGTGAAGAATCGCGACTTTCATGTCGCAGCTCGTTCCAGTCTTACTTCGATCTCGCCAGCCATTTTCTGGCCGATGACCTCCCAATTGAATTGACGGATAGAACGCTCACGAGCCATCCGCCGCATTATAAGATATCGCTCTCTGCTTTCGATCAGTGCCGTGATTGCGTCAACTAATGCCTCCACGGTGACCGGTCGAGACAACAGGAGACCGGTTTGGCCATCAACTACAAGCTCCGGAATTGCAAAGTCGTTCACCGACACACTGGGGCAACCGAAATAAGCAGCTTCGATCAGAACCAGCGGATTAGTGTCTTCTCGCGTTGGATGGACGAGCAAAAACGCGTTCGCCATGAGTTCGCGAAATCGCTGTAGTTCATCAGGAACATCCGGACGCAGGAATCCTTCGTACCTGATTCCGGGAACACTTTGCCAGTCGCCTTCAGGTTCCCCTCCGACAATTGACCACTCCAGTTGAGGATACTGCGGCTTCAATCGCTTGAATGCCTCCAACACCAAATCGCCACCCTTCTGGCGGAAGTTTTTGGCAATCGTCAGCAACTGCAAAGAATTGCCATCCCAAACGTCTTCCACAGGAGGTTCTAGCACTCCGCCATTGTTAAGGACCACATAATGATCCCCTTGCAAACCGTAAGCTTCCCGAGCTTTCCGTAACCCCCACCCTGATTCAAAAAACGCGCACGCTGCGTTCTCAAGAAAGTCGCGTTCTGCATCCCAAATCCGCTGAAGATCACTGCGGATAAAATCTTCCACTCGGAACGTGTTCTGGAAGAATGTATGAAACACAACATCGGTATGAACAAAATAAGGAACCTGCGGTTTACTGTAAATCCATCGAGTGCAGGACCGAAAGAATAGTGCATCAACGCCAGACGCAGCCACCTCTTCCAACTGAAGTGCCGTGGATCGAAGTGTTTGGTCAGAAAACTCGTAGAACATGCCGGGGCATCGCAGCACCCTGCGACAAATTTTAGATATCGCGGCTTCCCAGCGGCTTGTTCGAGGAATGACCGGGGGTATCGCCTGGACTCGGAAATGTTCTTGTAGTATCTCCATGACGTTCCATGTCACAGAAAATAATCCACCGCCCGACGGTTTTAGTGGCAAGTGCGAAACCAGTGCCAGCGACGTAGGCTCATTCCGATTGTTCATCATATAGGACAACTATACTTCATGCAGTCGGGATTGAGATGTAGCCGGACTCGTGAGAGTTCGGAGATCTGGCAGCAATTTCCTCCGAAGTCTCACGACATCGGCTACAGAAAATGACCTCAATTCAGGCCGCGCTCAGTCTGGACAATCAAAGACCTGTCACTGCTTTCCGCCTCAAACTTTCCGTTTCCATTGGCTAACACGATCCCGGAAGTCAAACCAACGACACCGAAGCTGCGATGCAATCCAGTGGGGAATTCGATGCAACGGAGACCTTCTGAAATTCCATTGGCGAAGGAGATCGATCGATAGTAGTTCGGCACATCTGGCATATGTGAAACGCTGAGAAGTCTCAAATCCCTGACGGGCAATGACCGATCGCTTTTCCTCATCGTGGCGATACTCTTTGATAAGTTGGACCAGCTCCGTCTGATCACGAAATGAAACAAAATCCCGCCCCGCCTGGAATGGATAGGACTGACTTGTGGCTTCCGAAATCACGAATGCACCAGACGACAGATAGTCGAACATTCGCGGTGATTCCAGCCCCGCCTCATCATAGAAATGAATATTCAGCAGTATCCGACTGCTGTTCACAGCCTGTTGCCGACGGTCTCCAAAGCCGGGGCTGTAATCCGGATAGAAAGTGAACTTCGATCGCAGAGATTCCAGAATGCGTTGCCTGCGCGGACTATGATGGATATTGCCAATAAATGCGACGTCGTATTCCTTCGCAAACTCCTGATCATTCCCTGCACAGCATCCATATGGCAGGAATATGTTTCCGCCAAACCCCAGGGCGAACAATGCGGGGTTCCATTCATAAATGACATCATAATAACGTCTGACTGCATGGAAGCGGTTCAGATTCCGCTTGAGCCGACCTTGAGCCGCTCTGTCCCCGGTTGGCAACTGTTCAGTTTGTATTCCCGCGATGACAGCGCGGGACAAGAATGGTACGTTTGGAAACAGGTGAACTCCGACGATTAGAATGACGTCCCATGAACCAATCGGGATCTCAGGAAGAACATCGACCTCGTGTCCTAACCGAGCCAGTTCCTGCGACATCTCGGCAACGTATTGTTCAAAATAGACCAGCTGTGCAACAATCGCAATCCGCAACGCGTGTTCACAATGAGTTGATTCGGACACCTGCGCCTCGTCATGTGGCGTGCCCAACACCGAACTGTCACTGGCGACTGACGTGTCACTCATGATTTTTCTTCGGTGATACTAAGACCGCAAACTGTGGGTAAAGGCAATCCTGCAATCCGCCAAGCATGAGTGTATTGAGAATCCGCCATCGCCACGAAACAATCCACGTCTTGTTGATTCCCTGCATCAGTTCGACACCATAACCGCATTCATCGAACATGCGGCGAATCGACTTCTGCGTAAAACATCGCAGATGCGTTTCGTCCATGACTCCGGCGTCACGGTACTTCCAATCGGCCTGAAAGATCAAATCACTTAATGCGGGCCAGAAACGCATGTTTGGGATCGACGACAAGATCTTTCCACCGGGCGCAAGCAAACGCTGACATTCCCGCAGGCAGATTCGCGGATCAACCAGATGTTCGAGTAAGTCATTGAAGACAATCAAATCATACGTCGCATCGGGCAATGTCTTTAGCACCGAGTCAACATCACCAACAAAGACTTTTTCATAGCAGTCCGGAGCTTCAGCAGCCACTTCTGGGAACAACTCAACGCCAAACACTCGAGCCTTTGGCAGTCTTTCCCGCAACCCAACTCCAAAAGTGCCAGCTCCACAGCCAACATCCAGGATACAAGTTGCCTCCTTCGGCACAAGGGCCAGCATCTCTGGACGTGATTGTGAATAGTAGGCCGAATTGTCTTTCATTTCGCTGCTTAATTTGCTGCTTGAGCACGGTAAACCGCACAATGGATCGTTGTTGGAGAATGCAAGCTGGACATTTGCTGAGTGACAGTCCGAGACCGAAAAATCTACCCAATCGACCGAACCCTTTTACGTGCCTTTGCAGCCAACACTCGATCCCAGCCGCATCGACGGGCGAGAGATTGCAACTGACGAACGCCCTTCCATCCCACGATTGGCTGCAGCAGCTTCAGCAATCGGCCGCCACGCATCGGCAACGAACTGCCTCCGAGTTCCTCAATCCGTGCCTGTGCTGCGGACACAAGATCCGGGAACTTTGGATAAAACTGAAACAGCCACGATTGAAAACGATCAGCGGCGATCTCTCGAATACGCTCACTGTTTTCGCGTTCTAACAAGAGGCGGGTTCCCAGATCGGTGGTTAGAAACGCAGACTCCATTGCTTTGCAACCATAACTGCCACTCAATGCCCCGGCAACACCTTTGCGGTAGCTGTAAACTGCATCATCTGCGAAGCAGACGGCACTCGATGCGAGCAGAGTGGCAATACTGAAGTGAAAGTCGTTGTTTAAACTCAGACTAGGATCGTAACCACCAGCTTTGTGCCAGACCCGCCGGGGAATCAGCCACATCCAGCCGCCCATCATCCCTTCGTCTTTGGTCAAAGAATCCACGATCCATTCCAGCGGATTATCATAGCTGGCGTGGGTGACTTCCGAACGAACCAGCGGACGTCGGAAATCATTGACGAAGTAACCCCAGCGACAGGAAGCCACAGCATCGGTCCGGCCATCCAGCGCGTTGAGTTGACTGGCGATATGGTTTGGATTGATCCAATCATCAGCATCAAGCAGCTTAATGAAATCTCCTTGAGACTGAGCCACCCCGAAATTGATCGCAGCAGACTGCCCCTGATTGGACTGACAGAAGTAACGAATTCGAGGATTGTGGATCTCCTTGATCCTTTGAGCGGTATCATCAGTCGATCCATCATCAATGACGATGATCTCCGAATTCAAATATGTCTGGTCCAAAACGGAGGTCAGTGCGGATTGAATAAACGCCTCTCCATTGAACACAGGAATGATTGTAGAAACCAGCGGCAGCATCATGTTGGCGGAACAAATAGTGAACGACAATCACTGGGCGAGCATTCTCAGGCAGACACAGGTGAAGCCACGCCTCTCGTTTCGCTCAGCGAGAAAAGGTTGTCCGAATGCGTAACCGCGCTTTGTTAGACAGGATTCGCTTCAATACGTTCTTAGCGTACCACGGAATCGTCATACTGAATGACTGCAGAATTGACAACGTAAAACGCATAAGATCAACGGCACCAGCAAGTGGGTGAATGCCGCGAGCATCGACATAAAAGCATCGCAACCCCATCTTGAAGCTTTTGATCCTAAAGTATGGTCGATGCTTGCTCTGTATGAAATGGAAATACCCAAGTGGACGAGTGGTCAGCACGTCGTACAATCGCCCATTCCACCACGCGATAAGAAAATGGCTGCGTCCGGACCACCAGATAATGCAGTCATCCGTCTGAATACTCTTCTCGAACAGTCGATAGGTACCGGCGACGGCCAGCGACTTCACGAGGACAGCGTAGTCTTTTTCATCAAAGACTTCGTAATTCGGACTGCACAGCTTTTCAAGATACCCTTCGCATGACTGGTACAACAACGCAAGATCCCCAGTATTTCGAACCAGGGTGAAGTGCCCGACAAGAATTCGATCTGAAGCGCAGATAAAATCAAACGCTTCGAGGGTGTGCTCATCTACGAACCTCGAAAGATCACCATACACAACATCCAAATCCGTGTAACCCCAAAAGGTGAACTCGTTCAGCCACTCGGAAAAAATGTGTCCGTAGGCGGGCTTTAAGTCACACAGTTTATAGCCATACGAAAACTGATACGCCGTTCCGAGCTTTCTTGCAACAAGCTCCTCAAACTGAGCCGCGTTTATTTCCTGGACGCTTACGTTTTTTGGCGTATTCAACGCTGGCCCGCAGTCGCTGAAGATCAGCCAGTGAAACGCAGGATTCTCCTCACACGAACGCATAAAATAATCGATCCATTCCGGCCATTCGCCAAAATAGACAATTACGAAGCAGACCGCTTGACGATTTAGTGTTTCCTTTTTCAATTCAACTTTCCAACGGCATCATTCGTGGTCTCTGGTTTGTGACTTCAGACTCACAGTATCAGCAACAACTCCCCAACGGACCCCAGAGCATCCTGAATGCGTCAGAGTCGTGAACAATTTGACGGTCATGATCCCGATGCACCAGTAGTATTTTCCACAGAGCGAAAACAACGGTTGACGGTATCGCAGAGACCTGGATGACGGTCATACTGATGCACGATAGAGATCAACTCCCCCTGCTTTGTTCGAAGAGACTGGTCACTCCAAACGTCGATCTCTTCCGCACGCATGTAGTGCATGGTCACCAGTCGGCTACTGTGTCGGTCGCAAAAATCAACCTGAGTTGCGAGATCCGAGAAACGGAGAAGATGATTGTGTATTGCCTGGTCGAGGCCATTGCCCCGGACAACCTTGCCACCGAGTCGCATGATTTCCAGACACATGGCCGCAAGGTATTCCTCGATTGCCTCTGCGGCCCCTCCAGTCACACCAGAGCATAAAACTGGATAGCCAGCTATTTGCTTCAGTCCCGCGTCGCCATAGCAAATCCTGAACCACGGGCTGTTGACCGGACAAGCCTGAAGAGCGATTGGCTCTTGTCCACAAAACAGTCTGCCACTAAATGGTGCCCGGAATGGATCACTCTGCAGAATTACGTCGCGAGTGTCGCACAACAGAATTCTTTCATACTTTGCAGCGTGACTCTTTCTGATCCAATCGAAGTACCACAGGTACCGTGCGATGGCAACACCGAATGCTCCGGTTATCAACTGCGAATACGAGTCACTGCGTGTGAATCGCCTTCCAAGAGCCAAGAGGATGAGTGATAACAAACGGTGCCCACGTTTCAGTTTCTTAAAATGTCGCCGCATTCCAATGTCCCTGGGGCGCATCAGTTGGCAGTTGGGACAATACCTTCTGGCCGCATCCACATCGTGCCCGCCTACCCTGTCGGTAAACAGGAACACATCGGCCGTCGGAATCGAGTCGTGACATGATCGCAAGAACGGTTCAAGTTGCTCGATCGGGTATCCGTAGGCCGTTCCAAGAATAGCGGTCTTATTCTGCATGTGATTGATTCGTATCGATTGGTTTCTTTAACCGTTGCCATAGCAGACGTCCGGGTTCACCTGGAGGGAGCGATCGTTTCCCGATTGAAGATACGACCAACTCGCCCGGTCCGGTGCAACCCACAGTTTGTCTTTCGGTGCATTGCAAAGAAGTCAAAGCCTGTGTCGCTGATATCGTAGCCAGCCGAATCGAGAATAGAAATCATTTCCGTTCGATCGAGGCCGGATAAGTGTCTATGCTCAATCATGATCCAGGAAGGGCATAGACCAGGAAGACCCAGACTCTTGAGTACCTTAAGATCGTACCCTTCAGTGTCAATGTGGAGTAGTGTTACACAGGAAAGTTGGTACCGCTGAAAAATGTTGCTCAGAGGCTCAACGTCTACGTCAGCGGTGACAATGAATGACTCAATTTTGCCACCGAAATGATCAATGATGTGCTGGCGGTCGAATGATCCAAGTTGGTCATACCATTCCGGCAAGTCTGGCAATGATTTCTTCGCGGCCTCCGCCACATAATAGAATTTTGCTGTGCCAGCGGTGCTTCCGACCGCGCTCTGGTCAATGGTGAATCGTGTCTTGTCTGAGTAGATTCTCCGTAACCTATCGACGCAGTATGGAACTGGTTCGACGAGAACTCCCTTCCATTGGCGATTGTTTAGTAAGGAGTCGCCGAATGGGTCACCAGTTACCCCGTCATTCGCCCCCACCTTTACGAATACTGGTCGATCGACATGCTTTGCGGCTGCGCGTACTAGCCGCCTGAGCAAATCGTTCGTCGTGGGACGCAACACACTGCGGGCAGCGATCGCAACTTGGCGGAAAAATGGGTTCGAATTTGCGATTGATTTCAGGGTTTTGAGCATGTTGATCCTTGTAGGCTAGACCAGGCTCCGCCGTAATGAAAGCTCATCACAACGAATTCAACTCCTGCAAATAACGCATCTGCCTCTCTTCCAGACCACGATTCACGCGAATGATGCGAGTGAGGTTGACACTGAAGGATTTTCAAAAGGACTCATCCGATGCAACTCAAAATGAGCACTTGTCAAGAGAATCAGGCCTTTTGGCGGCGGGGCTTGCGTATGATTTATGCCATTCGATAGTTCAGAACCTGTTCCAGTGCCAGACAGACACATTCGGAGAGAATGTGCGTTGACGGTAAGTCCATTCCTGCCACTCGGCCTAATCGCTGAAGTCGCTGCCGTCAAGACTTTCGAAAGCCGCGCAGCAACTCAGAAATAGTCAGGCCTGATTTGCCGAACAACCTGCACGCGGTCCGCAACTGCCTGCCCTTCAATCCAAGGGAGAGCAACCGACGAGCGTGAATTTTGGTAAGCCGATGCTGAGCTGTCTGCTTATTATCTTGCGTCAAATGCTGCGTCGAATTCAGCGTGTCGAGTTCCAATTGATATCTCAAATTCAAAACTTCAGGGCGTTTCAATTCCAGCTGCATTTGTTGACCCGGATGTCGTCGCCACCAGACCAAAGCCGGCGGCAAGGTCACGATGGGCCATCGCTCGGCAAGCTTCATCCACAGTTCAGTATCCCCAACAAACTGGCGTCCCGAAAACCCCCCTACGGCATCAAAGCACTCGCGGCGAATGATCGAAGCTGAAGGGCCGACGCCTATCGGGCTTTTGCCGAAGTAGTGCTCACGAAAGAATTCCTGGGGCTGGTATAGCCGCGGATAAGGCTGATCAGGATCAATCACATTCTGCGACAACGCTAACGCAGCCTCCGGAAACTTTTCCATCGCCTCCACCATTGTCGCAAGGGAATGCCGATAAATCAGATCATCCGCGTCCAGGTACTTGAGATACTTTCCTTTGGCAAACGATGCTGCTTGATTTCGATTACCGTAGTCACCCAGATTTTTATTGTTAACGTGGACCATGATTCGAGGATCATTCGAAGCTATTTCGCTGGCAATCATCATCGATCCATCACCGGAACAATCATCAGTGATGATCAATTCGAAGTCGTCAAAGCTGGACGCAAGAATACTTTTTAAGGTTTCACCCAGGTAAGGCTCACGGTTGTAAACCGTTACGAGAATCGAAACGAAAGTTTGCACGCGACAAGACACCCAGAAAAAAATAGAAATATACCTGAACAATTATGAAGTATGTGCCACATAAATGTGATCCGCCCCCAGCACGGCCCGCAATCGAAAGCCTTGTTCTTCCATCAGAATTTCCAGCTCGAGCGGGGAGTTCGATTCAATAGATGCGACATGCACAGAAACATCTCTGAATGGAAACTGGCGCAATACGTCTAGTTCCATACCTTCGACGTCAACGCTCAATACGTCGATACTTGTAATCTGGTGCTCGCAAAACAATGCTCCGATTGCGCGCACCGGGACAGAGAGTCGGGATATGGTAAAACTGTGTTGCACGCGTTCATGCTCAATTCTCGCAAGATGTTCAGGTGATGCAAAGCTTGGAAAACACGACAGTTGTGCCCCATATCCTGTACATTGAAGAAATTCCATTGCGGCCTCATTGGGCCCAATTCCGCAGTTCACGCATTCCGCGCTGCGAGACGCAATTAGCCTGCTGAAGGAATCAGGATTCGGCTCCACGAGTAAACCGCTCCATCCGACAGCTTTTTCGAAGTACGCCGTGTTACTGAATGTGACTCCGTCGTATGCACCAATATCTACAAAGGTGCCCTTGTGCTTCTGTTGTTTTAGAATCTCGTTCCAAATGTATGCATCTTGTCCGTACTGTGAATAGAAGCCAGTTTTGGGCTCCGAGATTTTTTTCCGGAATCCCCTCTGTCGCAATGTCTGAAAACGGCGAGATGGCATCATCTTTCGCGGAAAAACTGCGAGCAACGTCCCGAGAAATTCTTGGCAAAGCTGCTTTGTTGACATGTTTTCTTCAATATTGGACGTAAGGTAAATGCGAGTCAATAATCTGATATCACCGGAGTGAACATCTAAAGATTCCGCAGAAGACAATCATCCACGAACATGAACATTCAGTGCAGAACTCTTCGATAGAAGCGAGGCATGCACTATTGTTCATTAGGTCCGGAGTGCCTTATGCGTGACACGAGGATCCAAGGATCTTTGAAATCCGATCGAAGACCCTGGTGGCGTTTGAATTCATTAAATCGAAAGAGCAGGACAGCCATTGATTGTTTACATGTCGTATCTGTGACAAATCGGAAACAAAAGCAGCTGTCAGTCCAGCTGGCAGATTATTTCCAAAGTCGTCGATATCAATCCATGCGGCACCATCAAGTACTGATTTACGCACACTCGGGTGGGCGCGGTACACGGGAACGCAACCCGCGACGACGGCTTCCACAAATTTCTCCGTGAAGTAGTGTGGCTCGTTCATATTTTCGAGACAGACGGCCACCTTGTATTGTGACATCAACTCTCGCTTCTCGCCTGCCGGCCAGTCGCCTGGAATCTCGCCACGGTAATTGTCAGGAGCCGCAGCGCGTGAATACCAGTTGGCTCGGTACTTCTTCCAGCCAGCGCGTCCAAATAAGTCCACGCGAAGATCGGTAATCAGTTTGTTTCGATAGGCGATATCCGGATGTCGTCTCCATGGTGACCCACCGTGATTCGAAACGATCGCAATCGCTTTATCAAGGCGATCCTCGCGAGTATTCATCACAAGCGGCTCGAAGTGAGTAATATGCGGCACCCGGTAATGTTCATCTGAATGACCGTGCCACAGAAACTCATGCGGTCCTAGCCTTGCCTTGATTCCGGGCCACGTGCCACCGCCAAGCCCACGAAACTGGCATTGCGGCTCGCAACAGTACCACGCCTTGCGACGGGGGAATGTCAATAGCTCAGGATGCGGTGCCCATTCGCACAATAAAGCATCGGCTTTTTTTTCCGGTATGTCGGCGGAAAAAACAGCCGTCTCGGTTTCCGTGTAAGTTTGCCACGGCGAGATGAGTCGTACCTGCAGTTTGCTGCGTCGCATGGGTGGTCTATGACTGTCTTATTAGCCGCAACGCGCTAGCGTCCGGTTCCCCGAAAACCGTCAGCTAGTGCTCAACGGCGGATTTAGGCGAAACACTTATTTGCAGATGGCAGCTCACGGACATTTTTTCCGTGCCGGTGAATTTAAACTGAGTTGTTCTATCATGAATCTATGCCGTGCCTCGGGCATCACAGCCGACTCAAACTCTCCGCCACGCGGAAAATACGATTCGGGCAAGACCAACATCGCCATACGCCTGGCAATCCGAAGCAACAGGTAGCATTTCTTTTTTGTCGCACGAGCAACCGAAAAGTAACTGCGTGCCGTTAATCGTTGCAGGACCGATGGCGTCCAGTCCCGCTGCCACAATCGCAGCGATTCCAATTGTCGTGATCGACTTTTCGGAACATTAAACAACAGGAATTCAGCCTCCACAAAGTACTGTCCGGCCCACAATTGACATTGTTCTTCCGTGCCAAATTCCTTGAGCAGACGAGTCCCTCGTTCTAAACGCACCACCCGAGAAACGAGCAATTGTTCCGACAGACTATTCGTGATCCGAATGTCGTCGGCCCGACGTATAAAAACGTCAGGCAGGCATTCCGAGCGAAAAAAGTGTCTTGAACTCTCCGGCATCAGGTTTTCTTGAAGTTGCTCTGAGCCCTCCAAAGTTCCAGACACCTTTTTGGACACCGCCCCAATCTTGGCATACGGCAACCGCTTCAACAACGCTCGCATGTGCAGGTCTGCGTCGTCTCCGTACATGATCTGGTCATCAAAGCCAGCGAGCTTGAGAAGAGATTCTTGACGCCACAGCGGCGATGATGTGTGCCATGGCGGATCAGATCGAAGAAAGCGATCCAGATCCAATTCAGACTCCCGAAAAAGGTGTCTGGAACTCTCCGGCCCTGGAATTTTCTCAAGTTGTTCTGAGTGCTCCAAAGTTCCAGACACCTTTTCCAGTTCCACCGGATCATTCTCCAACCGATTCCACAATCGATTGTCATCGCCCGGAGTTTTCGAAAACAGCATCACGGGAAAGACACAGAACGCCACATCGGGGGTTTGCTCCATTTTCGGAATCCGATGTTCCAAACACCATGGTGCCACCAAGTCATCCGAATCGACAAACATCACATACGGAGCACTCGCCTCAGCGAGTCCCAGATTTCGACAGCGCGATGGCCCTTTAGTTCCATCGACCCGTTGCAGAAATCGGACACGCGAATCAGCAAACGACTGAGCCTGTTGCCACTCCTCTGTCGTTGAACCGTCATCAACCACGATAGCTTCCCAGTCACCACGTGTCTGGTCCTGCAGCGAACACAGAGTTTCATGAAGCAATTTGGCTCGGTTAAAGTGGGGAATGACAATGGAGACGAGAGGCGGCATTGAGACTTCTAGTCGCTAGTTTCTAGTCGCTAGTTTCTGAAGCTTTCTTAAAACCCGCCGCGGTAACGAACGTTGTAGTTTCCGCCAGTCAATTCTCCAGCCGAGTTTTGATTCCGGATGGCGAAATCGATGCCACAAGTTTGCTGGAAGCGATTTTAAATTATTAGGCCCCAGTTAATTGTAAGGAGGATCCAGATGCAGGCCTTGAATCTCGCCGGGATACTCACGGGAATCTCAGGGAATCTGGTTATTTCTGTGCTTTTGCAGCCATGTAAGGGAAATGCCGTTTGAGATTGTTAAAAGGCAACTCGACGGCATGCCAGAACAGCACGGCTAACACCAGATTACCCAGCAACCAGACGACCATAGAAAACCAGTTTGAGGTGTAAATTGCCTCCGACAGGTGAAGACGTGCAAAAACTCGATAACCCGGCAGGGGACAAGTGTACAGAAGCCACTGCCACCAACCTCCCACAAATCCCTGCAATACATAGGCTCCGTAACTAATCTGTCCAAGGTAAACCATAGGTTTCGAGGCCAGCAATGAACCAACACGTCCCGGAATTCCCACCGCACAGCAATGCACCAGAAATAGCCACACAGCGGCCTGCGCGGTTTCTACAAAATAACCTGCTCCAGGAATCGTCCGGAGCACAATCCAACAAACCAGTCCTCCAATTCCAAGAAGTCTCGCGAGTCTGCTTGGGGCTGGATGCACCAATCCACGCTGTGACGCAGCCAGGAGTCCTCCAAGAGACAGACAATCAAACTGGGCAACGGGAAGAAGATTTGGATCGCCCATTCTAAAATCACCTGATGTGGATAACTCTAACGCACTCATCAGAAAACGAAAAACAGGAGCGGCGACGACTCCAAGAATCAGGCATCGAACAACCCATCGCTTGGGTGCGAAGAGGACAATCCACGGCCACATCAGATAGTACTGTTCTTCGATCGCGAGGGTCCAGAGATTTGAACCCCAGCCGTTCCAACCGTTCAAATACTGGTAGATGTTGGACAAGTAACAGAAATGCCATGGCCACGTAGATGCCACAGGTTGCAGTTTTGTCAAAACACAGAGTCCCAGCACGCTGTACAACAGTGGAGCCAGCCTCAGGAATCGTCGAATGTAGAATTGCCTCAGCGCAAAGCAGCGAGATCCACTGGCATCGAGAATCTGATCACGCGTATCCAGCAGGATTCCTGTGATCAGCATGCCACTCAGGACAAAGAAGATTCCGACACCCGCCATGCCAAGGCTGACCAGGGGAACCTCGATCCCCGCATGACCAAGTGTGACCATAATGAACGCCACCGCTCGCAGGCCATCAAGCTGAAGCATTCGCTTATTCTGCGACATCGAATTTGCTTGCGTTGGTGTTATCAAATGGGGGCTAACGAAGGAACGATTGAAGGATCCACTGGTACTGCGTTTCTAGTTTCCAGTCGCTAGTTTCTGAAGCTTTCTTAAAGCCCGGTACGACAACGAGCGTTGCAGTTTCCGCCAGTCAAATCTCCAGCCCAGCGGAACGCCAGGGTTCCGAAGACGGTGCAGCATCGTGGCTGGCAGCGACATCAGATTGTGAGGCCAAAGATACCCATACGGCGGTTCGACATTCATTCCGTCAATCTGGCCGGGATACTCTTCTCGTTCCCCAGCATGCAGGTGGAAGACTTTGACAGAAAATGCGGGATTGATCACTTCGTAACCCGCCGCTCGTAACTCGTAAAGAATACGGTTGTCGCACCGAGGAATCCCCACGCAGAAGTCCGCAACAACAGGTCGAATTCTTCCTCGAAAGATCCATGCGTCCTGACTGTCATTGCGATCAAAAAGTCTCGCACTGCCGTTCTGCTGGACGTCCCAGCGTGACAGAGCCACACATTGATTTGGCTTTAACCGTTCGGACAGAACCGACACCGACATGTCAAAACAGATATCACTGTTGGCGACAATGGACAAATCCTCGTTAGACGTCACCCGCTCATTAGCCCAGCGAAAAAATTCTGCATACGTGGGCCGTTGAATAACGTGCTGGCAATTCAACCGCGAACTGTTAACCCATGCTGCTTCCATTCCTTCCAGAAAGACGCAGACCTCATCAACGGCGGGCGACGCAAGATTCCGTTCAAGACACTGCGATAGCTCCGCAAGGCGTTGAGGGTTTCGTTCAGGGTAGCAAGACGTAAAAAAGCGAATCATCCGTGAAGCAAACCGTCTGTGGCAGGCGTTTTGTCTGCTTCGTTCTGTTTCAAAATCCTGCGATAATAATCAAGATAACGATTAGCCTGCCGCTCCAGACCGAAGTGTTTAACGGCAAAAACTCTGGTATTTCTGGACAGGGTCGCCCGCAGTTGGGTGTCGCCCAGCAGTCTAGTCACAGCAGCACTCAGCAGATCCGGCATTTCCGGCTGCACGAGGATACCTGTCGCGACTTCCTTTGAAGCTCCGCCAGTCGCACCAAAACCCTCAAGGGAGATAACCTGCTCAGGAATTCCTCCGACAGCGCTCGCGACGACTGGTACACCGCACGCCATCGCCTCAAGCACAGAATTTGGAAACGTATCAACTCGGGCCACATGGACGTAAACATCGCTGGCATTATAGTACTGCGCCATTGTTTCAGGCGAATCCTGAAACCGGACGAAACGCAATTCGACGGAGCCTATCTGTTCGGTCTCAGGGGTGTCACCGATCGCCAGAGCCAGAATTCGGGACGATCCATTCCTGCCGATCTCCGCCAGTGCAGCACGCAGGGTTGCAAAGTCTTTGAACGGATTTGCACGAATCCCGTTCGCGGCAAACATCAGAACCTTCACGTCATCCGGGATTCCCAACTGTCGGCGGCATTCCACCTTCGACATTGGCCGGAATATATCCAGATCCACTCCATTGTGAATGACTTCGGCACTCACAATCCCAGGCCACAGCATCGATTGTTCAACTCGATTCATGAGCCAGCGACAAGGTGTCACGACGTGCAGTTTGCTCTTCGCATAAATAGTCGCCTTGCGATTCCAATTGTATCGCGTTCCATCACGCTGAATGGCCGGATAAATTGCCAGATCAGGACACTGGCCGCAACCCGTCTTCCATCGATCACAACTGACTCCGTGAGCACAATGTCCGCTGAGCAGCCAAGCATCGTGCAGAGTCATAACGACAGGTATCTGTTGGCTAAGTGGAGCCAGAAATCGTAAATCAAAATAGTTGCCATGGAGATTATGCAAGTGCAACAGATCGGGTGAGCGACGACAAAGCGACAACAGCTTGTGGCTTGAAGGAAAATGGAAAGTCTCGCGGCCGATCAGAGCGGTCGGGTAGGCTAATTTCTTCATTGCGAGAGAAATGCCTGAGATGCCGGACCACTTTCGACGCGACGTTGCCTGATGAGCCCAACTCCAGAAGTCACTCCAATGTTTTGAAAACGAATGGTCCGTAATCTCCGTCACACCATCCAAATCAGTTAGTTTTCGTCCCACAAGAATCTGAGACCCAATCCCTCGCTGCCTCAATGCCGAATCAAGAGACCTCATCACCCGCTCAGCGCCGCCCGCTGTGTCCTGAGCATTGACCTGTACAACCTCCATAAGTTAATTCTAAAGATAAACGACAGTTGGCTGCGTCAGCCAATGCCGGAGTTGACGGGCGAATTCCTCGCCGTTCCAGTTTCGGACAATAAAGCGAGGTAGCAACAAGGGCCGAGTGCGACTTACCAGCAAACCAGGGCAATTGATACAAGCTCGTTCAAAGCCGCTGTTCTGCAACGCAGTCAGCGTTGCGTTATCGAAGTCCGTGACTTCACCGTAGGGAAATGCAAAGCTCTTCACAACCTTTCCCAAAATGGCCTCCAGCTCGTTTTTCGACTGAGCAATTTCATTGGCGGCCACTTCAGATGCAAGTGCCGGCAGCGACGGATGTGAGACTGTATGTGCGCCAATCTCAATCAAATTCGATTTCGAAAGCTCAGCAAGTTCGTGACTTTGCATCACGCGATAGGCATCCCGGCGTGGTCGCAGCATTTTGCAGAAACCGGCGACACGGTCGAGTATCCGCTGCCGCTCAGAATCCGGCAACCATTTTAGCTTCGCACACAGACAGGCATACGCATTTTGACGGGTCGATATCGACGTATCCTGCGTGACATTCCAGTCTGCCGGGCATCCCGAGAGATCGGTGTCGGTAAATTCCCAAACATGCTGATCCATGCCAATTGTGACTGTCAGTGGCCCTGCAGGAAGATTAGGCCCCAGCAGCATCGCGGCCAGTTCGTCCCAATAGAACTCTCGACCCGTATCAACGAAGCCACTCGTCACGAAGAACGTCGCTGGAACATCAGCCTGTTCAAGAATTGGTCTTGCGACCTGAAAGTTGTCAACGTAGCCGTCGTCGAACGTCAGCGCGACAAGTGGCAGTCTGGCACGAAGCCCGCTGGAACACGTTCGGAGCGAATCGGACTGGTAATCTCGTTTCAAGACATCCAAGTGTTCACGAAAGTTGTCAGGACTCACGGCCAGAAGCTGTGGATCAAAATCCAGATCAGCAATTCGGTGATAAGCCAAGATCAGCCCGCGTACACTTGCGCGGTCTCTCAGCCGATTGACGCTGCGTTGAAGCCTGCGCACTGCCCGGCCAGGTATATTCGCTAGCCGCATTTCACAGCCCGGCAGCATATTACGACTGGATAGTCTTCATCCTTGAACGCGAGTTCTTCCGGACGCATTTCATGAATGACAAGTCCATGCAATATCGCGGTCGCCGATGCAACGTTTCCAAACGACTGAACTTCAATGTTCTGCGGACCGAATGCATCACCAAACAATCTAGCGACACTCTGGGGTGTAAACCGCCAGAAATCGCCCCAGCGATCCGCGTCGTAGCGACTGACCGAGCAAATTCCTGGCAATGTTGCGAGCACAATACCACCTGGCTTCAAGCATCTCCACACTGTACTCATCGCCGAGACCAAATCAAATACACATGGAAGAGTCTGCGTCATGATGAAACAGTCGAATCTCTCACTGGGTATCCCCATGCCAGAAGCGAGATCGCCAACAATTGTCGCACTCGTGTTCCCAGCAACAGCATGCAGCACACTCGATTGAGCAACATTTCCTGCGCCGAATCGCGTCGTGTATTCCGCGTCGCCGATCTCAAGAACGTTGCCACGAATATCAGCGGCCTTCGCTTCGAGAAACTGTTCGATGAAATATCGATCAATGCACTGTCCACGACCGAATCCAAAGGGTGGATACGAAGACTTCACCTTTCGCAGACCGCTCCATGAAAGATTCGTGCGAGAATAGAGTCGGCGGAGTCGCCAGAGAAGTTTGCGACCAATCTGTATCACTTAGGGAGTCCACGCAGGCATTGAAAATCCCAGATCCGCATTAACACGTTGATTCGAGCTTTGAACGAAACGCGAAAATGTTTAACTGCAGATCGAAACCAGAATAACAAACGCGCGTTAAAAACGGACTGCGAACGTTCCCGGCAGCACTTTGGATGTGATACCGAAAGCCACTCTTTTCAAAGATTTGCAGCAATCGAGACAGTTCCTGTGGAGACGCGGATTGAGAATGAAACTCGACGAACACCCGCTGAACCTTTCCCAGAGAATCCGCACAGTCCTGCAGCACCCGACTTTCAGCGCCTTCGATATCGATCTTCAAGAGGTCAATCTCGCGCTCGATAATCAGGTCCCGAAGGCGAATACCTTTGACCTGCGTAGTTCCGTCTGATGCAATGCGGCCTCCATCAGCATGATCCGCCGAGAATGTCAGTGTCTCGTTCGCATCCCACGCTGCGGCGTGAATCACTTCCACGTCATTGCCTCCAAATGTCTGGACGTTCTCCTTGAGCACGCTGCAAATAACAGGATCAGATTCAATGGCAATGATTGACGCAGAAGAAAATCGTCGCAGGAAAAAGATGCTGGCCACCCCGATATTTGCTCCGACGTCAATGATCACGGGAGAGCGAGTGTCGGCATCAAAATCGTACGCTCTTTCTACAAAGATTTCGTGATGCGCCGAAAGAAATGACGCCGGGTCACACAGTTTCAGCGATCTGCCAAAGAATGTTGCCTGACAATTGGTGAACCGTGGCATCCCGGACAACCTGCGGTGTTCAGAAACCGCCAGTCCATACGGATGCTCCTTTCCAAGCAGATCACGTAAAGGGGCTTTGGCGAACTCCGGGATCAACGAAAGGAATCCGACGGACGTCTTGCTGATGGAAACGCGGTTCACCGCATTACGCTCCAAGGTTGGCTCCAGTCCTTAGCACGATTGCACACAACCCTAAAATGCCTTTTCTGGAAATGCGAGCAGTACTCAGTTCATCGACAAATGCTTCAGGCAGGCATGAATACGGGAATCGTAGTTGTGTTCTTCCAGCGTACGACGCTGCCCTGCCCGTGCGATTTGAAGTGCTTCATCAGGGTGATTTTGATAGTAGAGGATTTGCTCAACACACTCTTCGTCAGATCGATATGCCACGCATTCGATCCCAGGCCGCAAGATCTCACACAGATCCGGCTTCCAGTCTGTAATCAGGAGACAACCCATTCCGGTGGCTTCGTACAATCGCAGATTGTTTGCGTGATCAGGCACATCCCCGTGTTGATTCAATGTGATCGCAGATCTGTTTAATACTCCGTACATGTCAGTTCCCCAGGCGTTGCCATGCAATCGCTGCCGAATGGGGGAATCAGCAGGGATAAAACTTTCGGAAGGAGTCCAGACATCCACTGGTATCATGCTGCAAACCGAATTCAGCCATGCCAGGCGACTTTTGTGAATTCCTGATCCGACAGCACCTATGAAACTCACGGGAATGTCGCGAGTCTGCCCTTCAAATCGATTCAGAATAGATGGCTCAAATGCGAGCCGACTCAATTGTGCAGGTACACCGATTTTCTGGCAGTACTCAATGGTGGTTGGAAACGATGACAGTACGAGGTCGTAAACACTCCATGCCTGTGTCTCAGGGACTACAACCTTGAGATTGCCCTCAGAAGTTTTGTTATGAATCCAGGAAATCTGTCCCACAAGTCGAGACGATTTCGGCTTGTTTTTTTTCCAAAACAGAGGTGGAACGAAATGCATCTCGATATTTAGGATCAGGTCCGGCTGGTAGTATTCTAATTGAGCCGCAAGGACGTTGAGCATCCATGCGGGATCTTTCACTTTGGAAAACCACGGGAATAATCCACGCCGAAGGCGAAAGCTCCAGCGATCGAAAGAGACGGTCTTATCGTTCTCGGCCAGCCAGGCTCGCTGCAAGTATTCGTTGTTAAGAATCAAATCCTGGGAAGCATGTCCAGCGGCAGCGAAGGCCCGCGAATAGAAATCGGCCACGCCGAACAGACTGGCCATGCGCCTTGCTAATTGCGTATCAAAGCTTTGGCTGGAAAGATCAGGACATTGTCCGTAAAACCAATGCAGGAACTCGAAGTAGTCCGTATTGATGATAAGTGTTTTCATGGGAACAACGGCGTGACTACGACTGTACTCATTTCACCTGGTCAAATGACAGAGTGCACCGTGCTCGAAATACGCAACTACACAAACTAAGAACGTGACAATGCTGTTCAAGGTTTTGCGAGCAACATTGAAATAACGTGGTATCCATAACCCAATTTTCCTGGGTGACGTTCGGCCAGTTTGCGAAACAACTGTTGCGAATCCTGAACGGCGTACTGCTCAGAAAACGGGAGGTCTGCATAGCCGATCATGTAGAGCTGAGTGAACTGGCTCGCGGAAACAATGGCCTCGTAATCGCTGTAGAACAGACGATTCTGTTCTTCGGAGCGGTACACAAAGTCGCAGATCTTCGCCGTCAGCGATTCGTCTCTGTATCGATCCTGGCACCATGCTCGGAGTTCTTCCTCGGGCAACAGTAAATGTGCGTACGGTGGTAACGGCGTGTTTCGCCAGTCGCGCACATCATCACCGTGGTAAAACCAAAGATGGTGGCCCCAAACACTCGACCAGATCGGGCCAAACTCCGCGAAAAGATACCCTCCTGGACGAAGCACGCGATACATCTCTGCCAATGCGACGTCAAGATTCTGAACATGCTCAAAGACAGAGATAGAAACAATCACATCGAAAGAATTGTCGGGGAACGGTAATGACCGAGCATCCTCCTTTAACAGAGAATATTTCGAAAGAACACGATGTTCATTGAGACACGGATTGACGCCAACAGCCTCTGACAGCGTTCCCTGCGATGACAAATAAGCAAGGAACTCTCCGGACGGATCGGAGCCAATCTCTAAAACTTTTTTGCCGTTCAATGATCCACAGCAGGCTTCCACATTTTTAAGAGTGCGAACGTATTTGTCGGGCGTCGCGTTTCGCTTTCCGAAGGATTTCAACGATTGGAAAAATCGTCGCGTTGTCCGCAAGGCCCCACGCGTCCGGAATTTCAGCGACTGAATTGGATTCTTCATCGTGTGGGATTCTGGCCAAAGAGGTCACCGGCAAGCTTCGGTAGTCGGCATTTCGTGATTTGGATCAATTTTTAACACGCTGCGCAAGGTAGTCTAACGCCGTTCGAATTCCTTCGCGAAACTCGATTGCGTACTGAAATCCGAACTCCGCCTGCTTCTTTGTGCATCCCCCGCGCGCGAAGACTCCAGCAGGCTTGTCGGAGAGCCCAATAACTTCGGGTTTATATCCACATTCTTCGGTCGCGATGCGGGCGAACTGCTTGAAGCTGGTGTAGATGCCGGTCGAAAGATTCAATGCATCACCATCGTCAATTTTGCCCATCGTCTTCAACACGCCATCAACACAGTCTTCAATATGAACGAAGTCCCGCATTTGGTCTCCAGTGCCCCAGACGGTCAATACTTCCTTGCCAACATTCGCCATGGCACGCTTGCAGATACTGGGAAACGGATAACTGTCGTCCTGGTCTTCGCCATACCCTGAAAACGGCCGATAACACACGGACTTCAACCCATGCTTCTCATAAGCCAGCCGAGCCAGATATTCACACGTCAATTTGGCCCAGCCGTACGACATATCGGGCATCCCAATGTCGCCATCAAAGGAGATCATGTCTTCAGACAACAGGTGATAGCCCTGCTCTTTCTGGCGGCCGATCGGGTACGCCGCGCTGCTGCTGAAGCAGACCGTCTTGACAGGCTTTGCTCGTTCGGCCCACTGCCAGTATTCCGCATCGATCGACAGATCATCAGCCACAGCCAGCGGCCGGTTCTCGATCATCGCCCGACCGCCCACCATTGCGGCTAGGTGAAGCACGTAGTCAAAGTCGGTGTCCGTTCGCTGCCGGAACCAATCCCGGCAGTCCTGTTGATAAAAATGAAAGTTGGTGTAGTCGCGAGGTGCATACAAAGGGAAACCACCGTCAGGATGGATGCCGCCTGTGTCTTTGGCGATCGGATCCACACAGTGAACCTCGTCCCCGGCATCCAGAAATCGTTTGCAAAAACGGCGACCAACAAACCCGGCACCGCCGGTGATGAGGATTTTAGGCATAGGGATAGTTTGGAGCAGGGAGCAGGGAGCAGGGAGCAGGGAGCGAGGAGCGAGGAGGGAGGAGGGAGGAGGGAGGAGCAGGGAGAGTTGAGCGGAGCGTGCGTACTCACCGCTCTGTCCATCGCTTCTTCACTCCTTGCTCCCCGCTCCTAGCTTTTTTGCTCCCCCGCCTTCAGTCTTTCAGTTTTCGTGAAAAGGAAATAATCATTTTACATAAGGTTTCGAGATCAGAGATCAACGGATCGGCAATCGTTTCCGCAATGTAGTTTCGTCTTTTAAAAATGATCAGCATACTGGCGCATTCAAACGCAGATTTTCGGGCGATGAACAGGAACCTTCGAAAATCAGGTGTGGTGTTACTTCCTGATCCTTCGGCAATGTTATTCGAGATGGAGAGCCCTGCCGCTCGCAGCTGTTCTGCAAAGCGATACTTTCTTCGCTCGTCAAGTTGGTCCGACGCCTCATCAAGAGCGATCGCCAAATCGGCCGCCCGCTGCCAGATCGCAAGATTCTGAAATCTAAAACCCGACTGCTCGCCAAACTCCACGCTTCACTCCTTGCTCCTACTCTTCGCCCCCTGCTCCCCGCTCCCCGCTCCTAGCCTCTCAAAAAACTCCACATACTTCGCTGCACACTGATCCGCCCCCCACTGCTCCAGAGCCAGCTTCTGATTCGCGGGGCCGACTTTTCCTTCTTCGACAAGCTGGAACGCTCGATCGACGGCAGCGGCTGCCGTTTCCGGGTGCTCCGGGTCGAACACAGGATTTCCCGTTTCTCGCAGCAACTCGCCAACGTCCCAGGAATCCGGGCCAACGACAACTTTGCCAAATGTCATACCCAGCGTGATATTGCCCGAGTTCAAGACCTTCAGCCGCGGAATGAATAAGACATCGGCAGCGTTCAGGTACAACTGCGTATCTTCTTCCTCGACAAAACTGTAGTTGAATTTGTAACTCGGATGCAGGCGGTAGTAGAGCCGATTGAGATCTCTCAGCCAGTATTTCAAGCGAATCCACGAGACTTTGGCCAGAGTCTCCCGCCATTTGGAGACCAGCAGCACCTTTCGCTTCTGTTTGATCGCCTGAAACGTCTTCAAAATCAAGTCTCGTTCTTCGTCATTCCGGATCGCTCCAAACACCAGCATGACTCGACTGTTGTTTGCGATCCCGAGTCGGCGGCGAGCTTCGCTTCTGGACACTTCATTCGGGAGACTGGTGTAGTTGTGGTGCGGCACGATGGCATGTTCGGGGCCGTCCCCCTCATCCGGCCTCAAGGCCACCTTCTCCCCCGATTCCAAGGGAGAAGGTTGAAGAAGTAGGTGCCTGGAACTCTCCTGCGACTCTGAAAAAGGTGTCTGGAACTCTCCCGTGCCTCCAAAGTTCCAGACACCTTTTTCTGAGTCGTGACTCTCTCCTGCGACTCTCAAGTTCCTGACACCTTTTTCTGCCTCCAAAGTTCCAGACTGACGAAAAATGTGTCTGGAACTCTCCGGTGCCTTTAAAGTTCCAGACACCTTTTTCAGATCCTGACATACAAACTTCGTGTTTGCATACCGCTGTTTGAATTCATCCACACTCGCCTGAGCAAAATGCACCACGCCGTGCATATGCCGGTAGACAGCCTCGTACATTTTCTCCCATTGCGGATCCTTGAGGGCATCATGCGGCAGCAGCACATGACGTGTCACTATCAGTCGAGCTCGTTGCCCCCAGTAACGCAACCGCTCTTCTGTGGCTTCGATGAGTTCGTCGGTGAGCCCCTTAACATAGGCATCCTGATGACCGAACGTTAGGTACTCAGGAAAATGCAGATGGACGAGATCAAAGTCTCCCTGCATGTTCCAGAACAGATCTGCATCGTGAGTGATCTCAACATGCTTCGACAACGCATCGTTCAGATCGGCCAAAAAGCGGTTCGTCGGCAGTGGAATATTGGCAACAAGGATTCGCATAGAGATTGAGCGGCTAGCGGCTAGATTCAAGAAACTAGAGTATACGCGAATGGACAGAGCGGTCTTGGCACTGCCTGGCTGCTGGAGTCTCGCAACTTGCCTCTAGCCGCTAGCTTCTTGCTTAGCCCCGAGCCGAATTCAGAACATCGTCAACGGAGACCGTAAAGGCAGGCAATCGTACTGACAGAGCCACGTCTCCCCTGCGAAACACCAGGGCCGAAGAATACGTGCCGTCCACCAGGTGGTGAACCGTCACCGTTCCCTGTTCGGGGTCCACGATCCAGTATTCAGAGATTCCGGCGGCAGCATATTCGGAAACCTTCGTTTGTGTATCTCTTCGGCGACCATCGGAGCTGGCACTGACAACTTCAACAACAAGGTCTGCACCATCCGGCACACCCTTGTACTCACCGCGTGCCGTATCGACAAATACAATATCCGGTTCTCGAAATTTTCCAGGGCTCAATCGCACGGGCAGCGGCGCAACAAACGCCTCACCGATTTGGTGCGATAAAACAAATTCGCGAAGCAATAGAAATAGAAACTGAACAATTCGCTGATGCTCCTTGGTTGGCAAGTCCAGCACCTCCACAAATCCACTGTCAAATTCCACCAGCGGACCACCATCCAGGTTCAGATAATCAGTCTCCGTCCACCCGCCCTGTTCCGGGTAGAAAAGAGCAATCCTCCATGCCGGCTCACCGGCTTTCGGAGTCCCGACCAGCAAATCAACGCTGTTGATAGACATATTCGCCAGCCTGCCTTTGCTCTCTATTGATACAACAAACGTCTGCAACTATCGTAGGTGACATCAGCATCGCCCGTCAACCTTCCCCGCTCCAGGCCCCTCGCTCCTCGCCGCTTCGATCAACCCATCAATACAGCTCAAATGCCGCTTGATGTTGTAGTTGGTGCGAATATGCTCGCGGGCCTTTTCGCCCATCGAGCGGCAGAGGGCTTTG
>Ga0138256_10001094_pt1 | contig 29005 bp, 22 predicted proteins | sample KNB2016incub_MG_FD_105486 | JGI IMG/M metagenome (GOLD analysis project Ga0138256, IMG submission 105486) | Active sludge microbial communities from wastewater in Klosterneuburg, Austria - KNB2014incub_MG | ecosystem: Engineered > WWTP > Activated sludge > Unclassified | place: Austria... | reverse complement strand
CGGTATACTCGGAAGCCGATGCAGAAGCCAAATATGTCAAGCTGGCTGATGAATCAGTCTGTATCGGCCCGGCAGCTTCTGCACAAAGCTATCTGAATGTTCCCGCCATTATCAGCGCTGCTGAAGTCACAGATGCCGAGGCCATTCATCCAGGATATGGTTTTTTATCTGAAAACGCCGATTTTGCCGAAAGAGTGGAAAAAAGCGGCTTCTTTTTTATTGGCCCGCGACCGGAGACCATTCGGTTGATGGGTGACAAGGTCAGCGCTAAAAATGCCATGCGCCAGGCTGGAGTGCCCTGTGTGCCGGGATCAGAAGGCGCTTTGCCGGAATCGGTGGAAGAAGTCAAACGCATTGTCAAAGCAATTGGCTATCCGGTGATTATCAAAGCAGCTGGCGGCGGGGGAGGACGTGGCATGCGTGTCGTGCACACTGAAGCGGCACTTTCCAACGCAGTTATCACCACTCGCAATGAAGCAAATGCCGCATTTGGCAACGCCACAGTTTATGCAGAGAAATATCTGGAAAATCCAAGGCATATCGAGTTTCAGGTGTTGGCGGATGAATATGGCAACGTGGTGCATCTTGGAGAGCGGGATTGCTCCATGCAACGGCGACATCAGAAAATTCTGGAAGAAGCGCCCGCACGAGGGATTCCACCCCGGTTACGCGATAAAATCGGAGAACGGTGTACGGAAGCGTGTTCCCGTATTAATTATCGCGGAGTGGGCACCTTTGAGTTTTTGTATGAAAACAATGAGTTCTACTTTATCGAAATGAATACGCGCTTGCAGGTGGAGCACCCGGTGACCGAAGCTATTACGGGTGTCGATCTCGTACAGGCACAAATTCATGTGGCGGCGGGCGAGAAACTGACTTTGCGGCAGAAGGATATTGTCTTTAGAGGCCACGCCATAGAGTGCCGGATCAATGCAGAAGACCCTTACAAACTGACTCCGTCGGCTGGGCGAATTACGCAGTACCATGCGCCGGGCGGGCCGGGAATCAGAGTGGATTCGCACATTTATCACAATTATCGGGTACCGCCCTATTATGATTCGATGATTGCCAAGATTATTGCTTATGGGGATGACCGGGGGGCGGCGATTGCCCGCATGCGTATTGCATTATCAGAGATGGTGATCGAAGGAATCAAAACAAATATTCCGTTACACCTGGACCTGTTGTCAGACAGCAACGTGCTGAGTGATGCTGTTTCAATTCATTACCTCGAACAAAAACTTTCGAGATATAACAAGAAGTAGTTGGCAACTTGCGGGCATTTCTAAAAATTCATATTTCGTTACGAAACATCGTTACTTACGAAGAGTATCTTCTTACATATCAATCACGTGCTGTGTCAATATTTTTTTGCTTCTCTTGTTTAACACTCTGTATTTTTAGAGATACCCCTGTAGTGCCGAGATGACATCTTAGCTGCTCATGTTCTGGTTATCACTGACTTTTAGGGTAGATGCGCTTCACGTCGATGCGGTTGGCGACTGCCTGCTGGAACTGGGCGCGCTGTCAGTCGACGTGCATGACGCAGAGGCCGGAACGGCTCAGGAGCAACCTTTGTTTGGTGAACCTGGCGCGCCTTTGATGCGATTCTGGGAACAGGCGGAGCTGACCGTCCTGCTCAAACCTGATTGTGATATCGCAGCAATTATGCAAGCCGTCACACAATCAGCTCATCTTTTAGCGCAACCCGCCTATTCCGTAACAGACATTCAGGAACAGGATTGGGTCAGGTTAACCCAATCACAATTCTCCCCCATTCAAATTTCACCGCAACTGTGGATTGTGCCGTCATGGCACACACCGCCAGATCCCACTGCCATTAATCTAAAACTGGATCCGGGAATCGCGTTTGGGACGGGCAGTCATCCCACTACCCGATTATGTCTTGAATGGCTGGGGGAAACCGTGCAGCCATCTGACAGCGTACTGGATTATGGCTGTGGTTCTGGCATTCTAGCCATCGCCGCCCTTAAGCTGGGTGCCAATCAGGTTATAGGTGTTGATATTGATCCCAACGCCATTACGGCCAGTCGAGAAAACGCAGCGATCAATCACTGTGACAGGCATCGCTTATCATTCGGCAGTCATTTTTCTTCGTCTGACCCTATCGGCAAAGCGAGCGCTTCACCTGTGATCACGCTGGTAGTGGCCAATATCCTCACGAATCCATTGATCATGCTAGCCCCTATACTGACACATGCCTTGCAGGCTGGGGGGCGTATCGGACTCTCCGGCATACTGGAAACACAGGCTGAGGAAGTCATGCAAATTTATAGTGACCATTGCAAAATGCAGATCACAGCATGTGATCAGGGCTGGGTATTGCTGACCGGCAAGAAATTGCCCGACCGGATCGCATGATTTTCATCACACGCTGCACAAACTGTCACAGCATTTTCCGTTTAACAGTAACGCAGTTGCGAGCTCAGGACGGCAGGGTACGCTGCGGACAATGCAGAAGTATTTTCAACGCGTTATTAACCCTGTCGATTGCTGCCGATACCCAGATAGCATCCATTACCCCCCTGGTTTCAATCGAGCAGGACGGACATCCGACTGCCGTTACCACAAAGGTGCCCAGTCATAACGAAGAAGGGTTCGACTTTCTTGACTCTCCCGCAACGCAGCAGCCTTCTTCCCACAAGTTAAGAAAAGCAAGTTATATTTTGCTTGCTTTGCTGGCATGGCAAATCATGCATGGCTATCGTGGCGAGCTTGTCATGGCTTTTCCTGCGTGGCGCGCTTTCTTTGAAAACTATTGTGCTGTGATGCGATGCGATATGCCACTTCCACAGCAACTCGCCCTGTTGAGCATAGAATCCTCGGAATTAAAATTTAACCCCGTCGATGCAACGGATGAAATCGGTCTGACAGCGATTATCCGCAACCACGCCCCATTTTCCCAGGAACTGCCGACATTGCTGTTTAGTTTAACCGACGTAAACGATCGGGTGATTGCCAGCCAGATCTTGCACCCAAGGGATTATCTTCCGCCCGAAGCGCTGGATGCAATCAAAACAGGATTTTCTGCTAACCACGAAATTCTTATTCAGCGTCAGTTCAGACTTAACGCGGTCAAGGCGATAGGATATCGATTGGAACTCCGTTATCCGTAGCGCTGACATGCCTTCTTTTGAAGCGACATCAGAAAATTTTACTCTATCCTGATGAATAGCCTGCCTGCCGTTGGACGGTTACACATGAACGCGAATGAGTATGGCTAAAGACGCTACTACGCTGGTTGATGAATTTGCCGATGCGCTATGGCTGGAAGATGGCCTGTCACGCAATACCATCAGCAGTTACCGCACTGATTTACTGAAATTGAGTCGATGGCTGGATGAGAAGCGCCATGCGGGTGGAGGGCTTGCTAATGTCACGCAGGCAGATCTGCTGGCTTTCTTGTCGAGTGGAATTTTGCAAGGTGCCAAGGCAAGTACTGCAAGTCGCGCGCTCTCCTGTATGCGGCGCTTCTACCGGTATTTATTACGGCAGGGGAAAATTAAGCTCGACCCCACCCTCAATATTGACAGTCCCAGAATTCCCCGCTATCTGCCCACAAACTTATCTGAAACAGAAGTTGAAATGCTGCTTGCTACCCCCAATATTCAGCAGCCATTAGGGCTGCGTGATCGTGCCATGCTGGAACTGCTCTATGCTACCGGCTTGCGCGTATCTGAGCTGGTTAATTTGCAGATCTCACAAGTACGGCAAGATATGGGAATCGTGCATATTCTGGGAAAAGGCAACAAAGAACGCCTGGTACCGCTTGGCGAAGAAGCATTGCACTGGCTGATGCAGTATTTGCAACAAGCACGCCCCACCATACTCAGGGGCAAACATAGCAGCAAACTCTTCATAACCGCTCATGGTGAAGCCATGAGTCGCCAGGCATTCTGGTATCTAATCAAGCGGTATACGTTACAGGCGGGTATCGATAAACCACTTTCGCCGCACACCCTGCGCCATGCCTTCGCCACCCATCTACTCAATCATGGCGCAGATTTGCGCGTGGTACAACTGCTGCTCGGACACACCGACATCTCCACTACGCAGATTTATACGCATGTTGCAAGTGAACGGCTCAAGCAATTACATGCGAAACATCATCCACGCGGATAGCAGCGCTTGCGATCGAGCAAGGAAGAAGTCACAATTTCTAGTGTGAACGGGATTTAGTAAATAATTCTTCGATAGTGAGATTAATACTGGCCTCGCCACCAAATACCGTTCCCAATACGTTATCCTGCATGTGCTTGATATTGAGTGTGTAGAATTTGCTATCCAGTGGGAAATATTTAACTTCCTTGACCAATTCCGGTGCGTTATTCATGTAGAAATTTACAAATTCCCTGACTTCAGGCTTCTGGGTGGATTTGGCGTTGACATAAATAAAAATTGGTCGTGACAGGGGGGCATAGCTTCCGTCTTGTACTGTCTGCATCGATGGAATGACACCACCGCTTCCATTATCAACTGCGACTACCTTTACTTTTTTTTGATTTTCAATGTAATAAGCAAAGCCAAAAAATCCAAGGGCATAAATATCGCTGGCAACACCCTGGACGAGTACATTGTCATCTTCCGAAGCAGTAAAATCACCCCGGCTTGACTTGGCTTTCCCAACAACAGCTTCAGTAAAATAATCAAAGGTTCCCGAATCCGCACCCGCACCATACAGTTTCATTTCTGCATCAGGCCAGGCAGGGTTGATCTGTTTCCAGCGGGTGATAGTTCGCTGTGCTGCTGGTTCCCACATTTTTTTGAGCTCTGCGACTGTCAATGATTGGATCCAATGATTCTTTGGATTGACTGCTACGGTCAATGCATCAAACGCAATCGGCATTTCAATGAAATCAACTCCGTTATTTTTGCACTCTTCAATTTCCGAGTGCAGAATAGGTCGAGAGGCATTCGATATATCAGTTTCACCGCGACAAAATTTCTTGAACCCCCCACCTGTGCCGGAAATTCCAACGGTAACCCGCACGGCACCCTTTTTATCAATCTGAAAATCCTCAGCAACAGCTTCCGTAATTGGGAATACCGTGCTTGAGCCGTCTATTTTTATAATTGGTTTTGCGTAACTATAGTGACTGGCCAAACTGAACACGAGGAAACTGACTAAAAATGTGAGTGTACGTCTATGATTTTTTTTCGGCGTTAATAAAAATTTTTGCATGTTAATTTCCTTAGTTAAGGATTAAAAAGTTGAACATTATTTGGCCAACAAGGCTAGACCCTGCCAAGGTAATCCGTTTTAGTTACCGTTGTGTGACACAGTGGTATTTATGTTAGTGACCCGTAGTTGCCTGATCCCGAATGATTTCAGCAAGTTTATTCGACCAATATTCAATCTGCTCCTGAATTTTGCCCTCAACCATGACCCTAATCAAGGGTTCGGTTCCTGATGCGCGCAGCAGAATGCGACCATCATTACCCAGCGCTTGCTCAGCCTGACGCTTCATATTCAATACCGCCTCACTACGGTTGAAATCAAATTTTTTCTGAATCGGTACATTCAATAATTGTTGTGGAAAAAAATGGATACCCTGCATGAATTCAGAAAGTGTCAGTCCGGTATCCTGCAAGGCATACAGGACTTGCAGGGCCGAGATGATGCCATCTCCAGTTGAATGCTTATCATGACATATGATGTGCCCCGAATTCTCCCCCCCCAGATACCAATTGTTTTGTTCCAATAATGCCGATACATAGCGATCACCTACGTTGGCTCTGGCAAATGGAATGCCGAACTCTGCAAATTTCTGTTCAATAGCCAGATTGGTCATGAGTGTGCCAACAACACCGCCCTGCAGCGTGTCTAGCTGTTGTCGATGTTTTGCGATAATAAAAAGCAAGCTGTCACCGTCGAATACTCGTCCGGTACAATCCACCATCATGACCCGATCGCCATCGCCATCAAGTGCGATACCCAGATCGGCCTGATGCTGAATAACAGCATTTTGTAGTGCGGTAATATGGGTGGCGCCACAGTCAAAATTGATATTGAGGCCATCAGGTGAAGCAAAAACAGTGACCACATCGGCACCTAGTTCATGAAACACTGAACCGGCAATGTGATAAGTTGCGCCATGAGCACAGTCCACTACAATTTTCAAGCTACGCAAGTTAAGTTGATAGGGGAAGGTGCCTTTGCAAAACTCTATATATCTGCCCGAGGCATCCTTGAGGCGCTGCACTTTACCCAGCTTTGCTGAAGGCATGGTTTCAATTGGTGTATCGAGGGCGGCCTCGATTTTTAACTCCATTTCGTCTGGTAGCTTGGAACCTGTTGACGAAAAAAATTTGATACCGTTATCATCGAAAGGATTATGTGAAGCAGAGATCACCACACCCGCCTGAATACGTAATGCACGCACAAGATAGGCAATAGCGGAAGTTGGCATCGGACCGGACAGCAGCACATCCACGCCAGCAGCAGAAAAACCCGCCTCAAGTGCAGATTCCAGCATATAGCCGGATATTCTCGTGTCTTTACCAATCAAAATCGTCGGTCGATCATTTGCGGGTAATTGCCAGTCGGTTTCACGCAGAACTTTTCCAGCCGCATATCCCAGCCGCAGAATAAACTCGGGAATTATCGGCGATATGCCAACCTTGCCACGTATACCATCTGTACCAAAATATTTTTTTTTCATCTTGCGTCAAAATTCAGAAATTAAGGAATGGCTGATTGGATATCACCTGTCTGATCGGCTGCCAATATTGCTCGTCACATCGCGCCCACCGAGTTCACCGCCTCCAACACGGCAAGCGCATCTCGAGTCGCTTTAGCATCATGCACTCGTAATATTCTAGCGCCTTTATCTGCTGCAATCAAAGCTGCTGCGATGCTGGCATATTTCCGATTATCGACAGCATTTCCCGTAATCGCTCCCAGCATTGATTTTCTTGAAATGCCTACTAAAACCGGAAAATTCATTGATAAAAACTGATCAAGCTGACGTAATAGTATCAAGTTATGTTTCAGCGTTTTGCCGAAACCAAATCCGGGGTCAATGATGATTCGGGTTGCGGTGATTCCAGCTAAAGCTGCAGCGGCTGCTCGTTGCCTGAGAAATGCCCCGACTTCATTTATGACATCGCTGTACTCGGGGGCATCCTGCATGGTATCCGGTTGTCCCTGCTTGTGCATCAAACACACCATGACTTCGCTGGCAGCAACTACTTCCAGTGCCCCGGGGGTTTGCAGGGCATTGATATCATTAACCAGACTAATGCCAGCCTGAATGCTGGCCTGCATCACTTCCGGCTTGGTGGTATCAACTGAAACCAAGGCATTCTGATTAATCGCATATTCGATAACCGGCATGACCCGATCCAGCTCTTCATTCACTGAAACCGGCTTACTTCCAGGACGAGTGGATTCTCCGCCGATATCTAATACGTCAGCACCTTCTGCTATCAGCTGACTGATATGTGTTTTTGCCTGTGAAATCGTGGCATAGCAACCTCCATCAGAAAAAGAATCTGGCGTAACGTTGACAATACCCATTATCAGCCGGTGTTTTTCGGCAAGAAGCCTTTGTAGTCGATTATTCATTGAAACATAACAGAACGGCCTGAGCGTAATCAATACGCTCAGGCCGTTCAAATTTGGTGGTTGTTATGATTAAGCTTCCGCTTCTTGCGAGGATTTTTCAACTACTGCGGGTTCAGCATCAGGTTGTTTCTCTTCTTCAGATTTAACGGGTTTACTTTTATCATCGGTCGAGGATTGTGGCGCTTGCGGTGGGCGAGGAGTGCGGCCATCCATAATATCCTTGATCTGATCGCTGTTAATAGTCTCCCATTCAAGCAGCGCCTGCGTCATTGCCTCAATTTTATCTTTGTTATCTTCAATCAATTTACGCGCAAGCGCATATTGCTCATCGATAATCCGACGGATCTCCGCATCGACCTTCTGCATGGTTGCTTCGCTCACATTTTTGTGTGAGGTAACCGAACGCCCCAAGAACACCTCACCTTCATTCTCGCCGTAGACCATTGGCCCCAGATTATCAGACATTCCCCACTGGGTTACCATTTTTCTGGCGGTGTCAGTTGCACGTTCAAAATCATTGGAGGCGCCAGTGGTCATTTGGTGCATGAATACTTCTTCTGCGATTCTGCCACCAAACATTACCGCCAGAGTTTGTAACAACTGCTCACGATCCATACTGAAGCGATCTTCCGTGGGCAACTGCATGGTAACGCCTAATGCGCGACCGCGCGGAATGATGGAAACTTTGTGAACCGGATCTGTTTTGGGCAGCAGATAAGCAACTACCGCATGGCCAGATTCGTGATACGCAGTGTTACGGCGCTCATTTTCCGGCATAACTACCGAGCGACGCTCGGCACCCATGAAAATTTTATCTTTTGCGCGCTCAAAGTCTTCCATATCAACCAGGCGTTTATTGGAGCGAGCAGCAAACAGTGCGGCTTCATTAACCAGATTCGCAAGATCCGCACCAGACATACCAGGCGTTCCTCTAGCCAGAATATTGGCTTTAACATCGGGTGAGATAGGTACCTTACGCATATGAACTTGCAGAATTTGCTCGCGACCGCGAATGTCCGGTAAAGGAACGGTGACTTGCCGGTCAAATCGACCTGGACGGAGTAACGCCGGATCAAGCACATCAGGGCGGTTGGTGGCTGCAATGACAATGACCCCCATTGCACCTTCAAAACCATCCATTTCAACCAGTAATTGATTGAGAGTCTGTTCGCGCTCATCATTACCGCCGCCCAATCCCGCGCCACGTTGACGACCAACCGCGTCAATTTCATCTATGAAGATGATGCAAGGTGCATGTTTTTTGGCCTGCTCAAACATATCTCTCACCCGGGAAGCACCAACACCTACGAACATCTCCACAAAATCTGAACCGGATATACTAAAAAACGGCACTTTTGCTTCCCCTGCAATTGCACGGGCCAGCAGGGTTTTACCGGTTCCGGGGCTGCCACACATCAAAACGCCTCTAGGGATATGTCCACCAAGTTTTTGAAATCGTGTGGGGTCACGAAGAAAGTCAACCAGTTCGGCAACTTCTTCCTTGGCTTCTTCACAACCAGCAACGTCAGCAAAAGTCACGTTGTTACTTTTATGATCCAGCATCCTGGCTTTACTTTTTCCGAATGAAAAAGCACCGCCACCTTTGCCACCACCTTGCATCTGCCGCATAAAGAAAATCCATACGGCAATCAACAATAACATCGGGAACCATGAAACCAGCACACTCATCAGCATGGAAGTTTCTTCTTCTGGCTTGGCTTCCACGATCACGCCGGCCTGTAAAAGATCACTCACCAGCCATGGATCAGATGGAGAGAATGTAATAAACTGCCGTCCATCAGTTTTAGCTCCCTTGAGTGTTCGGCCGTCAATAATGACTTTGGCGATCCTTCCTTGTTTCATCTCATTTATGAATTGCGAATACTCCAGGGGGGGTTGTGATGTCTGGCGGGTCGTGAACTGGTTGAATACTGTCATCAATACCAATGCAATTACCAGCCATATGGCCATATTTTTAATTAAGTTATTCATATTAGCTCCTCAATATATTTCTCGACAAAACCAGTTGTAGCAGAAGTGCTGGTAATTTATTTGCAAATATTTACTATCCAGACATTTAAACAAACAAATAAAGCAATACCGCTTTCTACCCTTATGCGTCCCGTTACTTTCAAGTATGTAAATAGAAACCAAGTCAAGTTGACAACTATAACCATTTATCGCACTTTTTGCAGTCTAACAGATTACTTTTCCCCTCCCCAGCAAATAAATTTCCCTGCTGCGATCTCGTGAAGCCTTCGGTTTAACAGTAACAACTTTATCAAAACTGGCTTGCATCAATTGACGAAATGACTCATAACTGCTTCCGTGAAAAACTTTGACAAGAAAGCTTTTGCCAGGGTTCAAATGTGCCGCGCAAAACTCTAGTGCCAGTTCCGCTAAATAGATGCTCTGCGCCTGATCACTGACACGGATGCCAGTAAGATTTGGAGACATATCCGAAATAACGAGATCCACTTTTCTTCCCGCTAATATTTGCTCAAGTTCAGTGAGTACATTATTCTCGCGAAAGTCCCCTCGGATAAAGGTGACCCCAGGGATTGGCTGCATGGGCAAGATATCGAGCGCAATCACCCCCCCCTTCCGTCCAACCGCATTCGATGCCACCTGCGACCAGCTGCCAGGGGCTGAACCCAGATCAATAACGGTCATGTCAGGCTCAAACAACCTGTCCCGCGCATCAATTTCCAGTAATTTATAAGCCGCACGTGAACGGTAACCTGCTTGACGCGCCCGTTGGACAAAGCTGTCATTAACATGTGCAGCCATCCATGCTTTGCTGGTTTTAGCCGGTTTCATCAGGTAAAATTCACTATTTATCAGGAAACGATCTTATGCTTGAAGTATTAGATACGGCACAACGGCGGCTGCTTATCGCCAACGCACATCATCTGAACCCGGTCGTAATAATTGGTAAAGGAGGCTTGACGGAAGCGGTTATGAGCGAGATCGATCATGCGCTTATCAAGCATGAGCTTATTAAAATTAAAGCGACTGAAGATGATCGTGCCAAGAGAGGGGTGCTGCTGGAGCAGATATGCCAAGCCCTGGGCTGTGCATCAATAAATAATATTGGCAAAATCCTGGTGGTCTACCGTCGCAAGCCTGAAATTCAAGATAACAAACCACCCGTTACGGTAAAACATAAACCGATTAACCGCAAAAAACGGGTTTTTGCAACACAATCACCCGTCACCTCAGTTCGCAAACGAAAAAACAAATAAATGGATAGTCAGCTTACACATACCTGACGTCAATAATTTCGTATTCATGCACACCACCAGGCGCGTTGACTTCAGCAATATCCCCAGGGTATTTCCCAATCAGGGCACGCGCAAGCGGTGAGCTGATTGAAATTTTACCCGCTTTGATCTCCGCTTCATCATCCCCGACAATCTGATAAGTCACTTTAATATTGTTTTCCAGATCATCAAGATCAATTGTGGCACCAAAGACACATGCCCCATCTGCATTCAACGTCGCCGGATCGATAATCTGGGCGTTGGAAAGCTTGCTTTCTAATTCGACAATTCGTCCTTCAACAAAGCTCTGTTTTTCCTTGGCAGCGTCATACTCAGCATTTTCGGAAAGATCCCCCTGAGCCCTTGCTTCCGCGATGGCAGCAATAACGGCAGGACGTTGAACCGTTTTCAGTTCGTGTAATTCTGCGCGTAGCTTCTCGGCACCAGTATGGGTAATTGGTATGGTATTCATGTTTTCAATGTTCTTTTTTATAGCAAATGTTTATAAAACCCGCTGATATTATTATCTGCGAGTGATTGAGGAATAGTGTAGCCATAGCATATTGCTGCTACATAGCCACACATCTGGATGGCAACAGACAGCTTCAATTTTTGTTAGACCGGCGGTTTAGTAAAGCAGGAAATAAACTGGGTAAAATTATCGGCTGGTGTTTGACGATTCCTATTTTTGCCTAGAACACAAGTTTTTGCAAACAATAAACCTGCAATTCCTGACGGCCAACCATACCCATGCAGGCGGCACGTGCACCAGCAAGCGTTGTATAGTAGGTGGTCTTAGCCTGTAATGCTGCACGTCGGATCGAATAGGAATCCCGTATTGCACTGCGCTTATTCATTACGGTATTGATGATCAAACTGAATTCCCCATTTTTGATTCTGTCAACGACATGTGGCCTGCTTTCCGTCACCTTGTTGACGATGATGACGGGTAGACCGGCTTCCATGATGGCCTGGGCGGTACCACGCGTGGCGAACAATGAAAGGTTCAAAGCGAGAAACTGCCTGGCAAGAAGAATCGCCTCAGCTTTATCATTGTCCCGCACACTCAATAGCACCTTGCCCGAAGTAGGTAACTGCACACCCGCCGCCAGTTGAGATTTAATAAAAGCCTCCGCAAAGGTTTTTCCTACTCCCATAACTTCACCCGTTGATTTCATCTCCGGTCCCAGAATGGTATCCACACCAGAAAACTTCACAAACGGAAACACGGCTTCTTTAACTGAAAAATGCGTAGGAATCACTTCTCTGGCAACTCCCTGGTCAATCAGCTTTCTGCCAGTCATGCAGCGTGCAGCAATCTTGGCCAGTTGCAGACCGGTTGCCTTAGACACAAAGGGAACCGTTCGTGATGCTCGTGGATTGACTTCCAGCACATAAACCAGGCCATCCTGAATGGCAAACTGAATATTCATCAGTCCCTTGACATCGAGTTCATGGGCCATAGCAGTCGTCTGCCGACGCAACTCATCCTGTATCTCTGCAGAGAGACTATATGGCGGTAACGAGCACGCCGAGTCTCCCGAATGTACACCGGCCTGTTCGATATGTTCCATGATACCGCCGATCAGTACTGTTTCACCATCGCAGATAGCATCGACATCAACTTCGGTAGCATGGTTGAGAAAATGATCGAGTAATACCGGGGAATCATTGGAAACCTTTACTGCTTCGGTCATATAGCGTTGCAGGTCTCGAGCCTCATGCACGATTTCCATGGCACGGCCACCCAGCACATAGCTAGGTCTGACCACTAATGGATAACCAATTTTATCTGCCGCAGCCAGCGCTTCTTCCGGACTGCGTGCTGTCAGATTGGGCGGCTGTCTGAGCCCTAACCGTTGCAGCATGATCTGGAAGCGTTCACGATCCTCAGCGCAATCGATCATATCCGGGCTGGTGCCAATTATGGGCGCGCCATTGGCAGCCAGTTCGCGCGCCAGTTTCAATGGTGTCTGCCCGCCATATTGCACGATGACTCCCACCGGTTTTTCCAGCGCGATGATTTCCAGTACATCTTCCAGCGTCAGCGGTTCGAAATAAAGACGATCAGAGATATCGTAGTCAGTTGACACTGTTTCGGGATTGCAATTGACCATGATCGTTTCATACTGGTCCTCGCGCATCGCCAGCGCCGCATGAACACAACAATAGTCAAATTCGATTCCTTGTCCGATGCGGTTTGGGCCGCCACCCAACACCATGATTTTTTTACGATCACTTGGCCTGGCTTCGCACTCTTCTTCATAGGTGGAATACATGTAGGCGGTTTGGGTGGCAAATTCTGCGGCACAGGTATCCACCCGCTTATAAACTGGACGGAGGTTGAGTGAATGCCGTCTGGCTCTGACCGTATCCTGGTTGCATCCAAGCAAGTGCGCAAGACGCCGGTCAGAAAAGCCGTTACGCTTCAATCGGCGTAATGACTGATAATCGAGCGAATCCAGTGTTTTGCTGGAAAGAGACTGTTCTTGCCTGATCAGATCTTCGATTTGCGCCAGAAACCAGGGATCGATTTTCGTCAGCGAATGAATTTCAGCAAACTTCAATCCACAGCGAAAGGCATCGGCGACGTACCACAAGCGATCCGGGCCGGGATAACTCAGTTCAGCCTCAATAACTTCAAGATCGGTTGTTTTTTCATCGAGCCCATCCACGCCAGTTTCCAGCCCACGCAACGCTTTTTGTAACGATTCCTGGAATGTACGGCCAATTGCCATCACCTCGCCAACCGATTTCATCTGTGTCGTCAGACGATCATTAGCTTGCGGAAATTTCTCAAAAGCAAAACGTGGAATCTTGGTAACTACGTAATCAATAGCCGGCTCGAATGAGGCGGGTGTTTCTCCGCCAGTAATATCGTTGCCGAGTTCATTGAGTGTGTAGCCAATCGCGAGCTTGGCAGCAATTTTTGCAATCGGAAAACCGGTGGCCTTGGAAGCGAGCGCGGAGGAGCGTGAAACACGGGGATTCATTTCAATGACCAGCATTTGGCCATTTTCTGGATTAAGCGCAAACTGTACATTGGCGCCGCCAGTTTCTACTCCAATTTCCCGAAGTACGGCGATGGAAGCATCACGCATGCGCTGATATTCCTTGTCCGTCAGTGTTTGCGAGGGTGCAACCGTAATAGAGTCTCCTGTATGGACACCCATTGGATCAAGATTCTCGATCGAGCAGACAATGATGCAATTATCCTGCCTGTCACGAACGACCTCCATTTCGAATTCTTTCCAGCCAATAACGGATTCCTCGATCAGCAGCTCACGAGTGGGCGAAGCTTCCAGACCACCCTCACATATTTGGATAAATTCCTCACGATTGTACGCAATGCCACCGCCGCTACCTGCCAGCGTGAAAGAGGGGCGGATAATGACAGGGTAACCAATTGCCGCCTGTACCTGCAAGGCTTCCTCCATGCTGTGCGCCACCGCCGAGCGCGCAGATTTAAGACCAATACGAGTCATGGCCTGCTTGAACTTGTCGCGATCTTCTGCCATATCAATAGCTTCTCGAGATGCGCCAATCAGCTCAACGCCATAGCGTTGCAGCACACCATGTTTTACTAGATCCAGCGCGCAGTTGAGCGCGGTTTGCCCTCCCATGGTAGGAAGCAGTGCACTCGGACGCTCAATTTCGATAATTTTCTCGACAACCGGCCAGGTAATGGGCTCTATGTAAGTAGCATCAGCCATTTCCGGATCAGTCATGATGGTAGCCGGATTGGAATTGACCAGAACAACTCGATAACCTTCCTCACGCAAAGCGCGGCAGGCCTGAACGCCCGAATAATCAAACTCACACGCCTGTCCGATAACAATCGGGCCGGCGCCTATGACGAGAATGGAATGTAGATCAGTACGTTTAGGCATTTAGTGTTGAGCAATTCGCAAGGTTCAAATGACGGACTCTTCGTGTGCATGTTGGGCGATACTATTGACGAAACGATCAAACAGATAATCTACATCATGCGGACCGGGGCTGGCTTCTGGGTGACCCTGAAAACAGAACACAGGTTGACCGGATAATTCGAATCCCTGCAAGCTGCCATCAAAGAGCGATCGATGAGTAATGCGCGCATTCTCAGGCAAGGTTTCGGCTGCAACCGCAAATCCATGATTCTGGCTGGTAATCATAACGCGGCCACTATCAATATCCTGCACCGGATGATTCGCACCATGATGCCCGAATTTCATTTTAACCGTCTGCGCACCCACGGCGAGCGCCACGATCTGGTGTCCAAGACAGATACCAAATAACGGAATTTTTCTGGTCAGCAGGGTACGGGTTGCCGCAATTGCGTAATCGCATGCCTTGGGATCCCCGGGTCCATTGGATAATAAGACGCCATCCGGCCGGTCTGCCAGAATTTCATGAATAGCTGTTTGCGCCGGATAAACTCTGACCTGACATCCCCGTTGCACTAGTTTGCGCAAAATAGCTCGTTTGACGCCAAAATCAAGAACCGCCACTCGCCAACGTCCGGAATTCGATAAACGATACCCGCTTTCAATTGTCCATTCTCCCTCATCGAATTCCCGAATGTGATCGCAGGTCACGACGCGCGCCAGGTCCATTCCTTCCAGTCCTGGAAAGGCGCGAGCCTCTCGCAATGCCTCGTCGGCATCAACCTGTCCGGCCATAATGCAACCAGCCAGTGCACCTTTTTCTCTGAGGATCCGGGTGAGCTTTCGTGTATCGATGCCAGCAATGGCGACAACGTGATGCTGTCTCAGAAAATCCGGCAGGGACTGCTTGCTGCGCCAGCTGCTATGCATCAGGGGCAGATCACGAATCGCCAATCCTGCAGCATGTACCGCATGGGTAGAGATAGACTCCACATCTTCGCTATTGGTGCCGGTGTTGCCAATATGGGGGTAAGTCAATGTGACGATTTGTCGACAATACGACGGGTCGGTAATAATCTCCTGATAGCCGGTCATGGCCGTATTGAAAGCCACTTCACCCGTGGTGATGCCCATCGCACCAATTGCGTATCCGTAAAAAACAGTACCATCAGCCAAAACGAGTACAGCACGCGGATGATCGGACACAAAGCTCTCCAGTATTTACAAGACGCTATTACGCAGACATAAAAAATGCGGTTTGAAATATATAAAAACCGATTTCGCGCCGCTTGGCTCGATTATACGCGAGAAGTTGGAGCCTTTCCAGAAGCAGTCTCTTTCAATATGAAATGAGTCTGAAGATATTAACAGGCGGTACGGTAAAATGAATATCAAGGAAGGAGGAATCTCGTATACAACTAACTCAGCACAAAATTAACAGGGTTACGCTGACCGATTCGCCTGACCTGTGCTTTTAACTTGGAACGGTGTTTTTTCAGCCAATGGATGATTCCTGTTTCAAATAGTCCTGGCAATATAATCCCCACGAACAATACCAAAATATAACCGGGTAAACCCGAAATTTTGCCAGAGTGAAGTAGTCATTGTCAGTGAGCAGAAGCGTCACCGCTGATTTGTGTGCAGAGTGCGGAAATTTTGTCGCCAATCGCTGAGAAAGGGGGGGTGCTGCTAGAGTTGGTTTCTGGTTTTAATCCCAAGTGATTTGATCTTTCGGTAAAGATGCGTCCTTTCAAGTCCAGCGCGCTCGGCTACGCGCGTCATGTTTCCACCTTCCTGTTCAATCAGTTTCTCAAAATAGGTTTTTTCAAAAATATCACGTGCTTCTCGTAATGTGATATTCAAAGGGATGTCTGAGGCAACGCCGGTTTCCTGGGGAGAAAAGGCCAATGCCTGCTGAACTGCTTCTGCAGAAATTTCATTATGTGTACAGGTGACCGCCAGGGAATGTACGATGCTGGTTAATTGTGCGAGGTTACCTGGCCAATCATAATTGCGCAAAGCATTCAGTGCAGCCGTATTAAATTGCAACACGGGTACTTCGCCAGATTCGATCAGTGTGGAGAGCAATTGATTGGCAATTTCAGGTATATCTTCCCGATGTAGTTTCAGCGGAGGAATAGAAATCGTCAGACTGCTTAATATTTCAAATAGCTTGGGATGGAACAGCCCTTGGGCGGTGAGTTCGGCCAGTGCGCGTGCAGTGGCACATACCAGGCGAGCATTATAGTGTTCCAGTTTTCCCAGGATCAGTAACAGCCCTTTTTGTTCGAGTTTGGTCAGATCGCCTATTTCACCTAGAAAAATCAGTCCTCCCCGTGCTTTTTCCAGTGGTTCCAATGGGCGTTCAGCCAGCAACGCGGAAGATTCTGGTTCTACCCAGGCGGTATTGATTCTGTGCAGGAAGCGTGCGCAATATTCAAATCCGACTCCTGGCTCCCCGGTCAGCAGAACGGGCACTTTGAGATTTTGCACTTGCTCCAGCTTTCTTCTGAGTTCCATGATTAGATTGCTGCGACCAAGATTAGTCAGGGAAAACGTTGAGAATGAAGGGTGCTGCGCGCCGCGTAATACCTGCCCTACGGTACTGAGTAATTTTTGTAGTGGAATCGGCTTTTCCAGATAGCCAACCGCGCCAATCCGGGTTGCCTCGACGGCGGTTTCGATTGTGCCATGGCCTGACATGATGACGACGGGCATGGTGAGTGCCCCGGTATTTGCCCATTCTTTGAGCAGCGTAATGCCATCGGTATCAGGCATCCATATATCCAGCAGTACCAGATCGGGACGCAATTGATTGCGGCATACCTTGGCCTCTTCGGCATTTTCAGCAAGCATGACGGTATAGCCTTCATCACCGAGAATCTCGGATAACAATTCGCGGATGCCCAACTCATCATCCACTACGAGAATGGTATTGTTAGCCATTAATAATCAGGTCTTGTAATTTAACCGACATGTATCGAATCTAAAAAGGAAATCTGACACAGATTTTATCATTGTATAAGGTAAATTTCTGTGCAAGGCTGGCATGGCCGCTAGACCGGGATATCGGGGTGTTGCGAATTTTCAATAACCAGGGCGGGTAAGGTAATGAATACCTGTGCACCGTGAGGTTGAATATTTTTGACGAGAATAGTACCACCGTGCTCATCGATGATTTTCTTGACAATAGGTAGACCGAGCCCCGTTCCTTTGGGTTTGGTAGTGATATAGGGTTCAAAGATGTTGGCCTCAACAGATTCAGAGAGTCCAATGCCATTATCCGTAATACTCAACAGAATGTTGCTTTTGCTGGATTCTGTCTGCACCCTTATCATGGGGTCATGAATTGTACTTAGAGCATCCTGTGAATTCTGTAAAAGATTGTGCAGCACCTGGCGTAGCCTGGCTGGATCACCTTTGATGGGCGGAATATCCGCCGCAAGCTGCATGTCGATTTGTGGATAAATGGCACTATTTTCTGGGTGGGTAGTCGTTTGATAGAGCGCAAGAACTTCTCTGATCAACCGGTTGAGGTCTATCTGATAGAACTCAAGTTCAGGAGCTCGGGCGTAATCTCTGAATTCATTGACCATTTTTTTGAGCGCCTCAACCTGATCGACAATAGTAGTGGTGGCGCGTTTTAGAATTCTGGCGTCGGTTTCGTCGAGCTTATTTACTAGTTTGTGCTGCAACCGCTCCGCCGAGAGCTGGATGGGGGTCAGGGGATTTTTAATTTCATGCGCGAGACGCCGCGCAACCTCTCCCCAGGCAACAGTTCGCTGCACTTGCAATAAACTGGTGATGTCATCAAATACCACTATCCCACCTCGGGAGGATGTTTGTGGCAGGCGTGAACCACGTAGTAGCAGTATTTGTTCTTTATTGGCCGTTGAATGTATGACCTGGCGTTGCCATTCCCCTGTTTTTTCCGAGGCAAATCCGATTTGAATTTCCTCGGCCAGGAGTTTTAATCTGGGTTGCTGAATAACGCATTCCGCAACTGTTAGTCCTTCAAATCTGGCAAGTGGAATCTGAAGAATTTGCTCGGCGCTCTGATTGGTAGCGCGCATACGCAAGTTCTCATCAAAAACGATGACTCCAGATGATAGATTTGCCAGAATGTTTTCCAGATAAGCCCGTGCATTCTCAACTTCCTGTTGATTACGCTGCGCAACATTACGCGCAATGGCCAGTTGCTCGGTCATCAGATTGAACGATTCGGTCAATACGCCAAACTCGTCTGTACTCTGAACCTGGTGGCGTCTGCTGAAATCTCCCTGAGCGACGGCACGGGTGCCATCCGCCAGTTGTCCAAGCGGCGCACTTAATTTTTCACTGATGACAAAAGCAGCAGCAACTGCTGAGAATAACGCGAGGAATAGTGCCAAGGTAAGGGTAACGCTGTATAGCCTGGTTAATCCCTGGCGGGACAGTATCAGTTCCTGATAATCACTGAAACCTGCTTGCACCTGTTCGGCACTGTCCGCCAGGGATTGTGGTATACGCTGTAATACCTGCAATACCCGAATATCTTCGTCTGAACTGAGAACATTGACGGGTACCAGAACACGTAGATAAAGTACGTTACCGTCAAGAGATTCCACTGCACGATAATTTTTTTGCATGCGGATATTACGCATCGCTTCTGCATTGGGCATCTCGGGAAATAGTACGTCATCATCCATGCTGGTAAAGGCAACGATTTTGCCATCCTGGTTGAATAACGTTGCCTCCTGGATCTGTGACTGGATCAGGAGCCGATTCAGTGTCGTGAGTGGAGAGCTGGTAGATTCTGATAGCGAAAGCGCCGCAGCCTGGGCTCTTTTCTGAAGTTCTTCCAAAAGATTATCCAGCACAGTCTGTCCGAGTGTAAGTCCGCCTTCCAGCGCTCGATCAACTTTAACGTTAAACCAGGATTCAATACTTTTTTCCAGAAACTGTACCGAAACACTGTAAATCAGGGCGCCAGGCAGAATTGCCATCAGCGAAAAAACGATTAATAGTCGTACTGCCAGTCTGGAGCCAAAAATCCCCATTTTGATACGGCGCCGCAGTCGCCAGAGCAGAAATGCTACTACCCCAATTAGGAAGATTAAAAAACCAACTATAAAAATAATCAACCAGCGGTAGCGGCGCTCAAAAAATTCCGTGTTAGCACCTGCAGTCGCCAGCAGATACAGCATGATAATGCTTAATCCTGTGACCAGTGCAATGACAAATTTCATGAGTTTGTGCTAATGGGTAATAGGATGATCAGACTCGGGTATGATTGGGCGAATAATTTTTTCAGAAACAAGATTCCAGTCTGCTGAATCAAACCATTCCATCTGGAAAGGTTTGGGCAGGCGCGAGACGTCCAGAGAGATCTGCAAAGCCAGATAATACTCATGGTTTGCCAGTAGCGGTGTGTATTCCTTAAAGGGCAGATCAGTCTGGTGCCCCAGTGTTTTTAACGCGACATCCAGCGAAGCGAAGCTGTGCAATTGCTCATTCTGCAGTAATCGATATTGACGGGTCAGTGCGTGATAACTCAGTCTGAAGCGCGCCCTGCAACGGGCAACCTCTTCATCCATCCAGTACCAGCGTGGTTTCATAATGGATGCATTTACCATAAAAACCAGTTCAACTCCTTTTTTTAGGGCATCTTCCAGCGTCTGATTCAGGGAAATATCTGCCAGTACATCCATGCGGAAACTCTCGGTAGACTTTCTGAAATCAAATGATTTTATGTGGATACTGCCGCCAGGGCTGGCGAATAGTGGCAACGTGATCAGAGTCAGCAAACACAGCATTGCCAATTGTTTGAATGATTTTTCAGTCAGAACAGTCGGTTTAATGTTTTTGTAAAGTGGCATAAAAGAAACCATCATGATGGTTGTCAGGCAATAACTGCCGACTGTTGAATTGTGGGTGAGTCGCAGGCAGCAGTTTTGCTTCCGGGTGATGCAATAAAAATTTTTTAACGAGCAAAATATTTTCTTCCTGAAAAATCGAACAGGTAATGTAGAGCAGTCTCGCGCCATGTTTCAGTAAAGGCCACATTCCTTCGAGAATGGTAAGTTGGGTTTGTGCGTAATGGGAGATGTCTTCCGGTTTTCTGCGCCATTTGATATCCGGGTGGCGACGTACCACGCCGGACGCCGAACAGGGAGCATCCACCATGATCCGGTCGAACAACCGTCCATCCCACCACTGAGCGGGATATCGGGCATCTCCGTCAATGATCTGATGAGCCGACAGCTTCAGGCGTGTCAGATTTTCCCTGACCTTCTGCAGGCGATGGATGCTGTTATCAAGAATAGTTAATTCAATATTCTCTAATTCCAGCAAATGTGTACTTTTACCACCTGGCGCGGCGCAGGCATCGAGGACGCGCATGCCATTACTGGCCGCCAGTAATGGTGCTGCTAATTGCGCGCCGGCATCCTGCACGCTGATCAGGCCATTGGCGAATCCCGGCAGTTTTTCCACCGAAACCGGTTTGGCAATTATCAGCGCGTGATCCCATAGTATCCTGGCATCTATTCCCTGTGCATCAAGCATGGCTTGATAGTCGTGCAGGGTTATCTGACGCTGATTGATTCGCACTGTCATCGGTGGATGCTGGTTACCTGCCAGCAGAATGCTCTGGTATTGCTGAGGATATTGTCGCCGTACTGTGTCGATCCACCATTGCGGATAAGAGAACCGGGTGGCCTCATTTTGTGTGGTCTGTTCCATTAGCACATCCCGTTGACGGATAAAGTTGCGCAGTATGGCATTGATCAGACCGGCTATTTTTGTATGGTCAGCAAGCTGGCGGGAAGCAGAAACGGCATGGTTGACGATTGCATGACTGGCCGCTTTGCTGTAACCCAGCTGATACAGGCTGACGAGTAACAGGTAGTGCAGGCGGTCATCCTGTAGTGGTTTATTCAGCAGTGTGTCTAATATGGCGACAAGTTGCGCATAATGACGCAGTACCCCATAGGCCAGATCCTGAATCGCGCCTCGCTGCTGTCCGGTCAACATGGCGTTGCTCTGCCAGGTCATTCGTAGCACGTCGGTCAGATTGGCGCCAGTCATGACTTCACTCACAGCCTGAGCCGCCAATAGTTGTGTTTTGATCATATTTGCTGCTGGGTATGGATAGTCACCGCAGTCATTAAGTCTGGTTGTCGCCACTGGCGAAGCGGTCGCTGTTTGAGATGGAGTGACCTGCCATAAACTGGGCAGCCGTCAGTTTTTTTCCTCCGGCGGGCTGTAAAACTTCAATCCGCAGTGCGTTGTGTCCGCATGCTACTACGATGCCGTCGTTTGACGCATTGATTATTTCGCCGGGTTTGCCTGAAGATCTGCCCGAATCAATCACGCTGGCCTGCCATAGTTTGACCGGATTACCGGTCAAGCCAGTTAATGCGCCGGGGTAGGGGTTAAATGCCCGAATTTTACGCTCGATACATAAGGCATCCAGCGTCCAGTCGATTGCTGCTTCTAATTTATTGACTTTGGAAGCATAACTGGCGCCTGTTTCGGTTTGCGGTGTCAATTCGAGCTTTCCGTCAATCAAATCCTGCAGGGTTGTCACGATGCTGGCTCCACCCAGGATAGCTAATTTGTCATGCAGACTTGCGGCGGGCTCGTTTGGTGTAATCTCTGCGGTATGCCGCGACAAAATGGCACCGGTGTCTAGCCCGCTATCCATCTGCATGATGGTAATACCCGTTTCCTGATCTCCCGCAAGGATTGCGCGCTGGATCGGAGCAGCGCCACGCCAGCGTGGTAAAAGAGATGCGTGGATATTGATGCATCCATATCGCGGGATGGTTAACAGGGCTTCAGGCAGAATCAGGCCGTAGGCCGCTACAATCATGACATCCGGAGCGACTGCGCGCAATTGCGCCTCCAGGGCGGCCGACTTAAGAGATGACGGTTGTAATAGCGGCAGATGGTATTGTTGCGCCAGCTGTTTGACCGGGCTTGCTTGCATTTTTAAGCCGCGCCCCGCAGCGCGATCCGGCTGGGTGAGTACCAAATCAACAGAGAAACCAGCTGCTAGTATTGCATCCAGAGCTGATGCAGCAAATATGGGTGTACCAGCAAAGAGAATTTTCATGGATTGCGGCAAGTGAGATTGGGAATAGAGAAGATTCTATCCGGCAACATACCAAAATCAGGCAATTTGTTTGCGAGCCTGTTTTTTCAGCTTACGCAGAATACGCGATTGTTTGAATGGAGATAGGTATTCGACAAAAACCTTGCCCAGTAAATGATCCATTTCGTGCTGGATGCAGACCGCCAGCAGGCCAGTTGCTTCCAACGTAAAAGCTTTGCCATCGAGCCCGGTTGCCTGGACCGTAATTTGTTCGGCACGCGAAACTGTGTCAAAAATGCCTGGTACGGATAGGCAACCCTCCTGGAATGAGGATATACCGCTGCTGGCGGTAATTTCCGGATTGATCAAGACCAGTAGATCGTTATGAGCCTCGGAAATATCAATGACGACCACGCGTTGGTGAACATTTACCTGGGTGGCAGCCAACCCAATGCCAACGGCAGCGTACATGGTTTCAGCCATATCCCTGGCCAGTTCGGTAATTTCTGCAGTGATTTGCGGAACGGCGCGCGCGATTCGGTGCAGTCGTTCATCGGGATAGTGGAGTATTTGTAGAATTGCCATGGTGAATATGCATAATTCAGGAATTTGAAACAAAACAGATGCTTTACTATGGATGATCAATCAACTTTTGATTTCTGCCTGGAATTGATGGTGAGCTTGCATGGCGTTGCCTTTTTAGCCCAATCAAACTTGGCAGTATTGTTTCGATGTGTATCTATAAAATTGAGAGCTTCTATGCGTATATTGACCATTATAACTGCGATTTTATTCGCTAGTCTGGTTTCCCTCCCGCTTGTCAGTGCCAGTGAAATCAAGTTACAGGACAATGCGCCAATGCGCTATGTTGTGACGAGAGGGGATACGCTGTGGGAGTTGCGGCACGTTATCTGCGGGACCCGTGGCGTTGGCCGGATATCTGGCAGGCAAACCGTCATGACATTGCCAATCCGCACCGGATTTATCCTGGCGACATTATTGTGATGGAAAAAACTGCGCAAGGTGTGCGTCTGCGAATTTCTGAGGAAAACGGTACGATCAGACTGTCTCCCCGGGTGCGATCGGAATCACTTACTTTGCGAGCGATACCAAGCATTCCTGCTGACCGGATAGAGCCATTTCTGAGCAAACCGTTGGTGGTGGAACGTCATGCCCTGGATCGAGCACCGGTGATTCTTGGTGCCAGCGATGAGCGTGTGATTCTCAGTACGGGTGACAAGGTGTATGTGCTGAATATGCCAATCGACCAAGGGCAAAAATGGCAGGTATTTCGTGGTGGGAAGGCGCTGCTTGATCCTGATGTGGTGGATCGTATTCTCGGATATGAGGCAAACTATCTGGGAGATATTGAAATAATGGATTTCGCAGAGACCAGCTCGGGCATGGTGACCCATTCAGCACGAGAAATTCTAAAAGGGGATCGTCTGGTTCCGGCTGTTACCTCTACCATCGGTGATTATTTTCCACATGCACCCGATTTCGGTATATCCGGACGCATTATTTCCGTTTATGACGGAGTTAATGAGATTGGAGAAAATGCAATTGTTACTCTGAATAAAGGCCGTCTGGACGCCATTGAGCCTGGGCATGTGCTTGCTGTATATCGCAAGCAGCAGATTCGTTCTCATGAAAGTAAGTGGGTCGATGCGCCAGATGAGCGCATCGGTCTGGTTTTCGTTTTTCGGGTGTTTGACCGGGTTGCTTATGCATTAGTGGTGCAAAGCCGTCAGGCAATTAAGGTGCTTGATGCTGTTAAAACACCCTGACAGGCAAGGCTGAAACTTCTATACTCACGTCTTTTTGGACTTGTGATTCGTTAAGTTGAGTAACAAGCTGCTCACTGTGAGGATAGTTGCTTTTTATGTCGATTGATCGGGATATCGAATCCTGGCTTCGTCTTGGTTTGATTAAAGGATTGAGTGGTGGTGCAATCCGAAAATTACTTACCGCTTTTGGTAGTCCCGACGAGATTTTTGCCACAAACATTCATTCGCTTGAGCGCGTGGTCAAAAAACCGGTTGCTTCCCGTATTTTTCAGCGTGAGGTGGATGAGGGAAATTTTGTCAGAACGATTGACTGGCTGTCCGATCCGGCTAACAGTCTAATTACGCTGGTTGATCCTGACTACCCTGTTGCGCTCCTCAATATTCCCGATCCTCCCCCTATTCTCTATTTCAAGGGACAACGCCATCTGCTTGCGCTGCCGGCGCTTGCCATGGTGGGTAGTCGTCATGCTACTCCGCAAGGATTGACTAATGCCAGAGCATTTGCAGAGGCTGCGAGCCATGCCGGATTTTGCGTTGTGAGTGGTCTGGCGCAGGGAATTGATGCGGCTGTACATGAAGGTGGCTTGCGGGGAGCGGGTTCCAGTATGGCTGTGGTTGGGACGGGCCTGGATATCGTGTATCCGGCCAGAAATCACGTGCTGGCGCATCAATTGGCAAAAGTGGGTGCGCTGATCTCAGAATTTCCCTTAGGCACTCCTGCGATTGGAAGTAATTTTCCGCGACGCAACCGTCTTATCAGCGGCCTGAGTCAGGCTTGTCTGGTCATTGAAGCTACGCTGCACAGCGGATCGCTTATTACCGCCAGGCTGGCGCTGGAACAGGGGCGTGAAGTCATGGCTATTCCTGGTTCGATTCACTCGCCGTTGTCAAAAGGCTGTCATGCACTGATCAAGCAAGGTGCCAAATTGGTTGAAAATATTCAGGATATTCTGGATGAACTCAACTGTTTCTCCGGGCAGCATTCTGATGCGGGACAAGTTAGTCTGCAGCAGGAAAATGTAATCGAGCATAAGCAGGGTGATGCCGCATTGCTGGTTTACCTGGGGCACGATGCTGCAGATATTGACACATTGTGCGAACGCAGTGGCTTCACGGCGGAGGCGGTGTCAACTATGCTGTTGACTCTGGAATTGGAGGGGAAAATAGGGAGTTTGCCCGGGGGGCGCTATCAGCGCATCAGTTGATGCTATCATGTGCGAGTTAACAATTGCGGCGGCAGGCATCCATCAGATGGCTTGTTTACTGGTCGCAGAAGTGTCCTGCAGTCAATAAAAGTCATAAAGTACGTTATGTTCGATATTCTTTTGTATCTGTTTGAAAATTATTTTGAAGCCGGTCGTTGTCCCGATCCGGCCACATTAACTCATAAATTGACAATGGCTGGATTTGAAGACGATGAGATAACGCTTGCGCTCGACTGGCTTTCCGGACTCTCCGAAAATGATGCTGATCGCTACCCGGCCAGTCTGATCGAAAGTCGATCACTTCGCCATTTTTCAGCAGAAGAAATGGAGATTATCGATATCGAGGGGCGTGGGTTTATTCTGTTTCTTGAGCAGACGGGCATCATTAATCCGCTGCAACGTGAGCTGCTGATCGAGCGCGTCATCGAGATGGATGGCGACCATGCCAGTCTGGAAAAAATAAAACTGGTCGTTCTGTTTGATCTGTGGATGCAGAACCGGTTATCAGAGCACTCTATAGCGGAGAAACTTTTTGTAGTCAGTGATTCTCATTCACGGCATTGATATGTCTTTCGCATAGCAGTTTTTTGTGGTATGAAGCGTCTTCGAGTAACCTGAAAGCAATCTATGAGCAAAAAACTGATTATCGCTGAGAAGCCGTCTGTCGCAAATGATATTGCACGAGCGCTCGGCAATTTTACTAAGGAAAACGACTATTACGAGAGTGATGAGTTCGTTTTGTCTTCTGCTGTCGGGCATTTGCTTGAATTGATTGTTCCCGAGGAATACGAAGTCAAGCGAGGCAAGTGGAGCTTTGATAATTTGCCTGTTATTCCACCACATTTTGATGTGGCGCCGATTGAGAAAACAGCTGCCCGTCTGAAGCTGTTAAGCAAGCTGATTAAACGCAAGGATGTGGATACGTTGATCAATGCCTGTGATGCGGGTCGAGAAGGTGAGCTCATTTTTCGCTATATCGTCCAGCATGCCAACAGCAGGAAATCTATTAAACGATTGTGGCTGCAATCGATGACCCCTGCCGCCATTCGTGATGCGTTTGATCATTTACTGGATGACAGCGAAGTTTTATCGCTGGCAGATGCTGCGGTTAGCCGTTCAGAGTCTGACTGGTTGGTTGGTATCAATGGTACTCGCGTGATGACCGCGTTTAACTCTCAGGAAGGGGGGTTTCATAAAACTACGGTTGGGCGGGTACAAACGCCTACACTGGCTATTCTGGTCGAGCGCGAAGAGGCCATCAAGAAATTTATCGCCAGAGATTACTGGGAGATTCACGCGACTTTTGCGACTGAAAATGGGACGTATGCCGGTAAATGGTTTGATGAGAGTTTTATCAAATCTAAAAATGAGGCTGATAGCAGGGCAGACCGGGTTTGGGAATTAGTCAGGGCTGAGGAAATTCGTGACAAATGCCAGGGGCAGTCTGGTCTGGTCTCGGAAGAGAGCAAACCGACCAAGGAGAACTGCCCGCTGCTTTATGATCTAACCAGTTTGCAGAGAGAAGCAAACAGCCGTTTCGGGTTTTCCGCTAAAGCAACGCTTGGACTCGCTCAGGCGCTCTACGAGAAGCATAAGGTTCTGACTTATCCGCGAACAGATTCGCGTGCATTACCCGAAGATTATCAACAGACTGTCAAAGAAACGCTGCAAACGTTGGTGTCATCGGAGTATGGCCAGTTTGCGCAGCATATTTTGACGGCGGACTGGGTTAAGCCCAACAAGCGGATTTTCAATAACGCCAAAGTATCTGACCATTTCGCCATTATTCCTACCACGTTTGCAGCAAAAAAACTCAACGAAGCTGAATCGAAACTTTATGATCTGGTTGTGAAACGCTTCCTGGCAATTTTTTATCCGGCGGCAGAATTCCTGATTACCACGCGGATTACCTGTGTGCGGGATGAGCTATTCAAGACCGAAGGTAAAGTGCTGATTCATGCTGGATGGCAAGCTGTCTATGGTAAACAGGATAGTAGCAGTCAACTTGATCAGGAAGATAAGGTTGCTCCCGTGTTGATGGCGGTGGCGCTGGATAAGCCTGTGATTGCTGAAAAAGTTGAGGTATTGGCTAATCGAACTCGACCACCTGCGCGATTTAATGAATCTACCCTGTTGTCAGCAATGGAAGGTGCAGGTAAATTGGTTGAGGATGAGGAGTTGCGTGCGGCGATGAGTAACAAGGGATTGGGTACGCCAGCAACACGCGCGGCGATTATTGAGGGTTTAATTTTTGAAAATTACGTACAGCGACTAGGGCGAGAACTTCAGCCAACTGCCAAGGCGTTTTCATTGATTACTTTGCTGCGCGGATTAAAAATACCCGAATTGACATCACCGGAACTGACGGGTGACTGGGAATCTCAGTTACGTCAAATCGAACAAGGGCAGCTCAAGCGCGAGGAGTTCATGGCCAAGATTGCTGCCATGACTCGACATATCGTCGAGCAGGCTAAAAGCCATCGTGGCAAAACTATCAATGGTGATTTTGCTGCGCTCAGCACGCCTTGTCCGCGCTGTGGTGGAAAGATGCAGGAAAACTACAAAAAGTTTCAATGTCAGCAATGTGATTTTGCGTTATGGAAAATTCTGGCAGGGCGGCAATTTGAGGTGGAAGAAATGGAAGCTTTGATCGCGACGAGAGCGGTTGGCCCTTTATCTGGGTTTCGCAGCAAAATGGGTCGTCTATTCAATGCCATGGTCAGGCTGAATGATGATGACGAGATGAAATTCGATTTTGGTAATGAAGCAGATCAGGCGCAAGAAGAGATTGATTTTTCTGGACAGTTGTCTTTGGGCGCCTGTCCCCAGTGTGGACATGCAGTCTATGAGCATAAAATGTTTTATGTTTGTGAAAAGGCGGTAGGTGTGGAGCCTGCTTGCAGCTTTAAAACCGGTAAAATTATATTGAGTCGCCCGATAGAACCGGAGCAAGTGGTTAAGTTATTGCAGGCTGGAAGAACAGATTTGCTGAATAAGTTTATTTCAAAAAAAGGTCGTCCATTTTCGGCTTATCTGGTAGTAGTACCTGGCGGTAAAATTGGGTTTGAATTTGAGCAGAAAAAAAACAAGGAAAAAGCAACTACTCCTAAAAGTAAATCTGGAAAAGCTGCTGCTTCCTGATCGGATGGTGTCTGGATCTGTAAACTGAATGCATTGGTGAGCAAGACGGCTTATAACGAGCCGCCTTGTTCGGTCAGG
>Ga0138256_10001093_pt1 | contig 29010 bp, 25 predicted proteins | sample KNB2016incub_MG_FD_105486 | JGI IMG/M metagenome (GOLD analysis project Ga0138256, IMG submission 105486) | Active sludge microbial communities from wastewater in Klosterneuburg, Austria - KNB2014incub_MG | ecosystem: Engineered > WWTP > Activated sludge > Unclassified | place: Austria... | reverse complement strand
GCCAGGTTCTTGTAGGAGAGCAGCTGGTCGGTCTCGTTGAAGGGCTCGATGGTGGCGATGTTCACCGAATACCCCCAACGGCTCATGATGTACTTGTAGCGGCGCTTCCAATAGTAGAACACGCCCTCGTCCCTGTACAGGGTGTCGCCGTTCTGGTAGAAGTACCATTTCATGTCGTAGGGGTTGGCGGGCCAGCCCTGCCAGTTGTTCCTGCGGTACGGGTCCAGGTACTGGATCACGTACGGGTGCGCGCCCCAGGCCGTCTTCTCCGCATCGATGCTGCCATTGAAACAGTCGTGGCAACTGATGTTATGGCCGCTCGGATAGGTGTAGGGCTGCATCGTCACCTTGAGGTCATCGGGCTGGTCCAAGGTAATGTCCGCCGAGGCCATCGCCAGGGTGCCGTCCACTACCGTGAGCTTGTAATACCCGGCCATCAGCCCGGTGATGTCCTGGGTGGTGGCCTGGTTGGTCCACGTGTAACTGTACGGCGGCGTGCCTCCCGTTACCGTGGCGTCTATGCTGCCGTCCCGCGCACCGAAACAACTGATGGGGTAGCCGTTGTAGTTGGAGGGCGACAGGGAGACGCTGAGGGATCGGGCCCATAGGGTATCTGTGGCCAGCAGGCCAAGACACAGGGCGGCCATGAGGGACGAAAGCGGGCATTCATGGGCAATGAACGGATGGGTGGAACGTACCGGACCGGAGCCCGCACCTGTGCGAACAGCTACGGCCCACCGGGAGATGATGATCCGGGATATGCGGGGCGCTGCTGGGCATGGGGAGGGCGTGGTGATAGCATATCACGCGCTCTTTCCCCCTTCACCGGCCCGATCCGCTCAGAGCGCTTCCGTCAGGTGCCACCGCGCAAGCGATGGCGATACGAAAGTACCCGCGCGGGCGATCCGCACAAGGGCTATTTATCAACCGCCGGAGGAATGCGGGAGCCCTACCCGTGCATCGTAGGCCGCTGCCCGTAGTTGGCGATCAGTTCCGCCTCGAATTCCAGGAAGGCCCGCCAGCGCCGGTCCACGTCGATGTCCGGCGCGAACTGGCGCGCGAAGCCGATGAAGGTGGCGTAGTGCCCGGCCTCGGAGGCCATCAGGTCGCGGTAGAATTCGCGCAGGTCCGGGTCGCTGATGCGCTCGCTGAGCATCTTGAAGCGCTCACAGCTGCGCGCCTCGATCATGGCGCTGAAGAGCAGGCGGTCCACCAAGCGCTCTTCGCGCGAGCCGTCCTTGCGCACGAAGGTGAGCAGTTGGTTCACATAGTGGTCCTTGCGCTCGTGCTCGAGCACCAGGCCGCGCGCCCCGATGCGCTCCACCACCATGCCGAAGTGGGTGATCTCCTCCTGTGCGATGCGCGTGAGTTCCTTCACCAACGCCAGGTTCTCCGGGTAGCGCACGATGAGCGAGATGGCGTTGCTGGCGGCCTTCTGCTCGCACCAGGCGTGGTCGCTGAGGATGGCGCCCAGGTCCTTGTCCACCAGTTCGGCCCAGCGCGGGTCGGTGGGGAGCTTCAGGCCGAGCATCGCCGATCAGCGCGCGATGATGAGCGGCGTGGCGGAGAGGCCCGCCCCATCGCTGGCATCGCAATGCACCACATACGGTCCGGCGGGCAATTCCGCCACGGAAAGCACGAGCTGCCTGCGCCCGCCCGCCCACACGATGCTGCGCACCGTGCGGCCCAGCGCGTCGGTAAGGCGCACGTTCCATACGGCACCGGCATCCGCGCGCTCCAGCGTCACCTGGTCCATGGCCGGTTGGGGGAAGAGGACGATGCGGTCCTGTCCGTTCTCCGCGATGCCCGATACCGTGAGGGCCGTGGTGTCCGAGATCAGGTTGCAGGGCGAGCCGAAGTTCACGCGCACCTGGTAATCGCCAGAGATGGAGGCCAGATAGGTCTGCTCCGTGGCGCCGCTGATGGCCGTGCCGTTCAAGAACCACTGGTAGGAATTCCCTTCCGTGGCCGTCAGGAGGTCGCCGGCTACCGTGATCGCCGGATCGTCCATGGGGCACGGATCGTAGATCTTGCGCAACTGGCCGTTCTCGTGGTTCGCCACGTAGAGCTGGCCGTCGAGGTCCTCGCCCATGGCCGACCAGCCCGAGGTGGTGGTCGTGAGCATGGTGTCCACGTCGTAGCCTTCACCGAAGGTGAGGAAATCGCCCGCGCAGTAGTCGGTAAAAATGTACTGGCCGTAGTGGTGCGGATACCAGGACCCGCGGTACACGTAGCCGCCGATCACCGAGCACCAGCCCTGGCTGCCATGGTTGAACACCGCCACGGGCGCCTCGTAGTCGCTGGCCGTACCACACGGGCCCTGGGAAACGCCCGGTGTGGCCACCTGCCCCTCACGGCATCGCCAGCCGAAGTTGGGGCCGCTGTTGTCCTCGGCGGGCCAGTGGTCCACTTCTTCCCATGCGTTCTGGCCCACATCGCCGATCCAGAGGTCGCCGTTGAGCCGGTCGAAGCTGTAGCGCCACGGGTTGCGCAAGCCGGTGGCCCAGATCTCCGGCAGGGTGTCACCGCCGGCCGTGGCGAAGGGATTGTCCGGCGGGATCGCATAGGTGCTGTCGTGCGCGCTCACATCGATGCGGAACATTCCGCCCAGGGGTTCGGTGTAGTCCTGCCCATTGCCGATGGTGCCGTGCCCATCATTGCCTCCTCCGCCGTCGCCGAAGGAGATGTAGAGGTATCCGTCAGGGCCGAAGTGCAGATCGCCACCGTTGTGGTTCCAGTCCGGGTCGGCCACATCGATGAGGATCTGTTCGGATGCGGGATCGGCCACATTGGGGTCTTCCGTCACCTGGAACCGGGAAAGCCGGTTGGTGGCCGGGTCCGCATGGTTGTAGAAGACGTAGAAATACCCCGTCGTGAGGTAGTCCGGCTCAAAGGCAAGCCCAAGCAAGCCCTGCTCGTTGAACCCGTCATCCACACTGTCCTGGATATCCAGAAAGGGCACCGGCTCCACCGTCATGCTGTCGCTCACGATGCGGACCACGCCGGACCGTTCCACCACGAAGAGGCGGTCATCGCCGCAATGGGTGACGACCACGGGGTTGTCCAGCCCGGTGGCCCAGTTGCGCATGGCGAGTTTGGGCTTGTTGAGGACCTGGGCCGCAAGTGCGGCTGGAGCCGCAAGGAGGGCAAAACAGAAGAGGCGTTTCATGAAGCAGGCGCCGGGTTCCAAAGCGGCGGGCGGCGAAACTACCCCCGGAATGCTGTACGGGCGTGGGGAACTTCGGCGTACGTGCCACCTTCATTGGGAACCCATTCCGCACGCCCGGTGTGGCAGGTCCTACCTTCGCGCGGCTTTTCCACATGACAGACCCTACTGAACCGCAGGCCGAAGCGCTCGCGACGGATTTTCCGGCGCTCGGCTTGCACGACGCCCTGCTCGACGGCCTGACGGCCATGGGCATCCGCAAACCGACGCCGATCCAGGCGCAGGCGATCCCCCCCGCCATCGATGGGCGCGACCTGATCGCCTGCGCGCAGACGGGCACGGGCAAAACGGCCGCCTTCCTGCTGCCCATCATCGACGTGGTGCAGAACTACCGCCCCCGCGAGGAGGGCAGCATCCGGGCGCTCATCATCGTGCCCACGCGCGAACTGGCTCTGCAGATCGACCAGCAGATGCAGGCCATGGCCTATTACACGCCTATCACCAGCATGCCCGTGTATGGCGGGAGCGATGGGCAATCTTTCGACCAGCAGAAGGCCGCACTCACCGGTGGCACCGAAGTGATCATCGCCACGCCGGGCAAGTTGCTCAGTCACCTCAACCTGGGCTACGTGCCCACCCAGGGGCTCGAGTTCCTGGTGCTCGATGAGGCGGACCGCATGCTGGACATGGGCTTTATCGACGACATCCACCGGATCATCAAATTCCTCCCGAAAGACCGGCAGACCCTGATGTTCAGCGCCACCATGGCGCCGGAGATCAGGCAGTTGGCCAAGCAGGTACTGCACGAGCCGGTGGAGATCAGCATCGCGCTGAGCAAGCCCGCCGAAGGCGTGAAACAGGAGGCCTACGTGATCTGGGAGCCGCAGAAGGCGCCCCTGCTGGAGCACATCCTGAACACCAACGAGGCGGGCTCCATCGTGATCTTCGCCGGGAAGAAGGTGGAGGTGCGCAACCTGGCGCGGCACCTGCGCAAGCGGGGCTTCAACGCCGACGGCATGCACAGCGATCTGGAGCAGAGCGAGCGCGAGCAGGTGATGCTCGACTTCCGCAACCGGAAACTGAGGATCCTGGTGGCCACCAACGTGGTGAGCCGGGGCATCGACATCGACGACATCGACCTGGTGATCAACTACGATGTGCCGCGCGATCCCGAGGATTACGTACACCGCGTGGGCCGCACCGCCCGTGCCGCGCGCAAGGGCCAGGCGATCACCTTCGTGAACGACCAGGACATGCGCGAGTTCGGCCGCATCGAGAAGCTGATCGGCTACGAGGTGAACAAGATGCCGGTGCCGGAGCAATTCGGACCCGCCCCTGATTACCGCCCCGATGAGCGCCCGAAGCGATCGGGCGGAAATAACGACCGCCGCCCCGGTGGACGGAGCGGCGGTCGTGGAAGAGGTGGCCGTCCGCCGGGTGGCGGAGGCGGCCACAGGCGTTAGCGCGCCAGGAACTTGTCCTTCAGCCCGGCGAGCACCTTCACGGCGTCGAACGCCTTGGCGTCCTTGCCAACGGCCTCGATGGTCACGCTGGTCATCGCATCGTTCTGTGCGATGGCGTTCACCACGTCCTGCCCGGCCACCACGTAGCCGAACACGGCGTGCTTGCCATCCAGCCAGGGCGTTTCCTTGTGCGTGATGAAGAACTGGCTGCCGTTGGTGTAAGGCCCGGCGTTGGCCATGCTGAGCGTGCCGGCCTTGTCGTGCTTGAGCGAGGGATCGATCTCGTCGGGGAACCGGTAGCCGGGGCCGCCCGAGCCGGTGCCGGTGGGATCACCGCCCTGGATCATGAAGTCGGCGATGACGCGGTGGAATTTGATCCCGTCGAAGTAGGGCGCGCCGTCGGCCTTGGCGGTGTTGTGCTGCTTGCCTTGGGCCAGCGCCACGAAGTTGGCCACGGTCATCGGCACCTTCTGGTATTCGAGCTTCACTTTGATGACACCCTTCGTGGTGTTGATGATGGCGAAGAGGCCTTCGCCGTTGTCGGTGGCTTGCACGGGTTTCTGGGGTTCGGTGGGTTGTTCGGTGATGGTGGCGGGCGCCGGGGCCGAAGCGGCCTTCTCATGGCCGGCCGGTGCGGCGCCGCAAGCGAGCAGATTGCCCGCGAGCGCTACGGTGTACAGAGTGCGTTGCAGCATGTGTGGGGGTTGATGATGTTCGGTCGTTCAGGTGGAACGCGGCGCGAATGTACCCGCCGGGTCCTTGGTTCATTTCTCCAGGGCCTCTTCCAGCGCGTCCAATTTGTCCACGTCGTAGGCGCCGTGCTCGGTGTGCTTGCGCGCGCCATCGGGGCCGATGACGAAGAACCAGGGCTCGTCGCGGTCCTTCACGCCGAGCGCATCGAGCAGGGCGGCGCTGTCGTCCTTCACGAAGACCACGCGCGAAGCGATCTCCGGATCGGCCTGCACCTTCAACTGCTCCATCATGGGGCCGTAGGCGGCCTTGTTCATGCCCGTGAACACGGGTACGAGCCAGAGGTCGCATTCCACATCGCTCACCATGAGGCCGTACTTGGCCACCAGACGGTTGTACGCGGGCTCCAGCCAGGCCTCCAACATCGGCTGTGCCTTGCTACTGGCCGCCACGGCGATGATGCAGTGCTTACCGGCCGAAGCCATTGGCAGCGAAATGCTGCGGCCCTCGACGGTCTCGCCCGTGATGTTCACGTCCTGGGCGCGAACGCCCTCGAACGCGCTGAATGTGAAGAGGGCGGCGATGGGAATGAGTTTCATGGCGGTAAGGGAACGGGTGCGCGCTCCTGCCAAGTATGGTGCCATGATCGGTGTCGGTGTTCGAAGATCGGTGTCCGGGGCGCTACACGGCGAGCGCCGGGCGGTTCTTGCCCGCGAAGCGCTGGAAGTAGGCGGTGATCCAGGCGATGTCCTTGTCCTTGTCCTCCGTGGCCCACCAGGGCTCGCTGAAGGTGACCTCTTTGCGGGCATAATCGAACGAGGTGAGGATCAGTGGCACGTTGGCGCCCCGGGCGATGTGCCAGAAGCCGCTTTTGAGGGTCTTCACCTGCTTGCGCGTGCCTTCGGGGGCAATGCCGATGCTGAAATCGGGCATGCCGCGGAAGTAACCCACCACCTGGTCGGTGATGTTGGCGGCCTTGCCCCGGTCCACCGGATAGCCGCCCAGCGCGCGGAAAAGCCAGCCGTAGGGCGGGCGGAAAAGCTCCTTCTTCCCGAGGTATTTCGTGTTCTTCAGCCGGGCGATGCTGCGTGCGCACACCCCCACCAGGAAGTCCCAATTGCTTGTATGCGGGGCCACCAGGTAGATGCACTGGCCCATGGGTCGGGGGCGGTGGTCCACGATCTTCCAGCCCCAGATGCGGAAGATGAGCAGTGCGATGGGACGGAACATGCCTAGCCCGCCAAGGGCGATGCGTACGGTGGCCGCAAACGTAGGGCGGAGCACGCCACGGGCTTCGCCGGATCCACGGAAACCAGAAAGCGATGACGCGGACCCTTATTCTTGTCCGCCCCCTACCCGGCCCCTGATGCCTCTCCCCTCTTCCGCCCGCGCGACCGCATGGCCCATGGCCGTGCTTACGTCCCTGTTCTTCATGTGGGGCTTTATCACCGTGCTCAACGATGTGCTGGTGCCGCATTGGAAGTCCCTCTTCAAGCTCTCCTATTTCGAGGGCTCCCTGGTGCAGTTCTGTTTCTATGGGGCGTACTTCATCGGCTCGCTCATCTACTACCTCATAGCGCGATCCAGCGGTGACCCCATCGCGCGCATGGGCTACAAGCGAGGGCTGATCCTGGGGCTCATCGTTTCGGCCGCAGGCTGCGCGCTGTTCGCCCCAGCCAGCCTGATCGGCAGCTACGGGGCACACCTGGTGGCGCTGTTCATCCTGGGCATCGGGTTCACCCTGCTGCAGATCGCCGCCAACCCCTTCGTGATCATCATCGGCAACAAGGAGGGCGCGAGCAGCCGCTTGAACCTGGCACAGGCCTTCAACTCGCTGGGCACCACGCTGGCCCCGCTCATCGGCGGCTGGCTCATCTTCAAGAACGCCGCGCCCGAGGCGGCCGTGCGCGCGCCGTACCTGGGCCTGGCGGCCATCCTCCTGCTGGTGGCCATTCTCGTCCATTTCACCACGCTTCCCGAGCCCCCGCACGTGCGTACGAAGGCCGGTGGCGATGCGCTGAGGCATTCCCACTTGCGTCGGGGCATGGTGGCCATTTTCTGCTACGTGGGCGCTGAGGTGGCCATCGGCTCGCTCATCATCAGCTTCCTGGGTACCACCGATGTGCTGGGCCTGTCGGAAACGGACGCCAAACACTACCTGAGCCTGTATTGGGGTGGCGCCATGACAGGCCGCTTCCTCGGGGCGTTCGCACTCTCGAAGGACCGCTCCCTGGCGTGGCGCATCATTTCCATGCTCATCATCGGTGTGGCCATGTTCGGGCTGCTCTACACGCTGAACGCCAGCAACCGCTTCGAACCGCGTCACATCTGGCCCCAGGCCGTACTGATCGCCGCGAACATGGCGGCCTTCCTGCTCACCGGCCCGCATCCCGCGCGGGCATTGGGCATCTTCGCCCTCATCGCGTCGGCGTTGCTGGTCGCCACTGCGGCCACCAACGGTGCCTGGGCGATGTGGGCCGTGCTGGCCATCGGGCTGTTCAACTCCATCATGTGGGGCAACATTTTCGCACTGGCCATCGACGGGCTCGGCGACGAGACCGCACAGGGCTCCTCTTTGCTCGTGATGATGATCCTGGGTGGCGCGCTCGTGCTGCCCGTGCAGGCGCTCATGGCCGACAGTGGCATCGGGCTGCACCGCTCGTTCCTGCTGCCGGTGCTGTGTTACGTCTACCTCGCCTGGTACGGCTTCAGGGGTTCCCGCCACGCGCGCGCATGATCCTGGGCATCGACATCGGCGGTACCACCAGCAAACTCGGACTGGTGCGCGACGGGAAGGTGATCGCGCGCGCGCGCATCAGCACCACGGGCCACGCCGATGACAACGCCTTCGCCGACGCGCTGGCCCACGAGGCCCGGAAGCTGGCCGAACGCCATGGCTTCCGCATAACGGCCATCGGCATCGGCGCGCCCAACGCCAACCAACTGACGGGGATCATTGAAATGGCGCCCAACCTGCCCTGGAAGCACGACGTGCCGCTGGCCCGCATGATGAGCGACCGCCTCGGTGCCCCCGCCGTGCTGGGCAACGACGCCAACGCGGCGGCCCTCGGCGAATGGCGCTACGGCGCGGGACGGGGCATCAACGATCTGCTGGTGGTGACGCTGGGCACCGGCGTAGGCAGCGGCTTCATCACCCACGGACGGCTGGTGCTGGGCAGTGCGGGCAACGCCGGCGAACTGGGCCACACCATCCTGATCCCCGATGGCCGGGATTGTACCTGCGGGCGACGGGGCTGCTTAGAGGCCTACGTCAGCATCCGCGGCATGCGGGCCACCTACGCCGAATGCGGTGGCGCGCTGGACGCGGATGAGGTGAAGACCATCGCCGACCGTGCCAACGCCGGTGAAGAGGCCGCCATCACCTGCTTCAGGCGCACCACGGAATGGCTGGCCATCGGACTGGCCAACGCGGTGTGCGCCACCGGCCCGAGGCGCATCGTACTCTTCGGTGGCATCGCACGCAACGGCGAACTGCTCATGGCCCCCCTGCGCAACCGCTTCCACGCCGTGCTCCTCAACATCTACAAGGGGCGGGTGGACCTGTCCATAAGCGCCCTGCCCGATGATGACGCGGCTCTGCTGGGGGCCGCTGCGCTGGGGACACTCGAGTAGCGAGCGGAGGACGTACAGGGACAAGTAACATACCCGTACCGCGAGGATCGGAAAACACGAACGCCGGCTTACGGGCCGGCGTTCCTGGGGCGATGCCTCACAGATGGCCTGCACCATGTCCCGACGCGTCGGGACGGAGTGCGGCACACGGGGAGGTCAGGCCCGTTCCAGTTCCATACCGTGCTGCTGGACCAGCTTGCGCATGTTGATGAGGGCGTAGCGCATGCGCCCGAGGGCCGTGTTGATGGACACCTCCGTGTGCTCGGCGATCTCCTTGAAACTCATGTTCAGGTAGGTGCGCATGATCACCACCTCACGCTGCTCGGGCGGCAGGTGGTCGATCAGATTGCGCACGTCGTCATCGATCTGCTCGTTCACCATGCGCTGCTCCACGTTCAGCCCGGGCTGCGGGAGGCCGCCCAGCACGTCATGCTCCTCGGTGCCCCGCACGGCGGGCATCTTCTTGTTGCGCCGGAAATGGTCGATCACCAGGTTGTGCGCGATGCGGATGGTCCACGCCACGAACTTGCCTTCCTCGTTGTAGCGCCCCGCTTTCAGGTGGTGCACCACTTTGATGAAGACCTCCTGGAAGAGGTCTTCCGTGATCCCGCGGTCGCGCACCATCAGGTAGATGTGCGACCACACCTTCCGCTTATGGCGGTGGAGCAAAGCCTCGAACGCGGACTCATCGCCCGCGATGTAGGCGTTCACAAGTTCGATGTCGGGAACAGCGACCGCCGTGGCGGTGCGAAGACGCTTGACGAGCATGTGACCTTACCGTTTGGTCCGAAGGAGGTTCAGGAACTTCGGGGTAGAGGTCGCTCTATGCTATCGTCAGGGTATTGGTGGTGGAAAAGGCCGTCGGCCGGATCGGGATGTGGACGTGGCCTGTACCGTTAACGTTGCCTGTTGTGGGCTTATTGTGTCGGGTGATCCAATTGTGCCTTGCCCGCCAAATATAGGGTGGATCGGGCCGGATGAGCACCGGTGCTGTTTTTCCAATGACCATCTCCCCTGCGCGCCCGACCTTCGCCCCGATGGACAAGAACACCGTCGTTGCTGTCATCGGCGCGGGCACCATGGGCACTGGCGTCGCCCAGGTGGCCGCACAGGCCGGGCATCCCACGCTCCTGTACGATACCCGTCCCGGTGCTGTGGACCAAGCCCTGGCCGCCCTGCGCCGAACGCTGGACAAACTGGTGGAGAAGGGCAAGTTCACGGTGGAAACCGCGAACGGTATCCACGGCCGTATCCGGCCCGCCAGCACCTTGAAAGACCTCGGGGGAAGCGGGCTCGCGATCGAGGCCATCATAGAAGACCTGGCCATCAAGAAGAAGCTCTTCGCCGAACTGGAAACCGTTGTGGCCCCGGAGGCCGTGCTGGCCACGAATACCTCATCACTCAGCGTCACCGCGATCGCCGCAGCTTGCGAACGGCCCGAGCGCGTGATCGGCCTGCACTTCTTCAACCCCGCGCCGCTGCTGCCTTTGGTGGAATTGGTACCTGGATTGGCCACCGACGCCGCGCTGCCGGCCCAGGCCATCGCGCTGATGGCCGCTTGGAGCAAAACGCCGGTGCTCTGCAAGGACACGCCCGGCTTCATCGTGAACCGCGTGGCGCGGCCCTTCTATGGCGAGAGCATCCGCCTGTTCGAGGAAGGCATCGCCGACATGCCCACCATCGACATGGCGCTGAAGGGCGCGGGCTTCCGCATGGGTCCCTTCGAACTGATGGACCTGATCGGCAACGACATCAACTTCACCGTGACGCGCACCGTGTGGGAGGCCTTCTTCTACGACCCGCGCTACAAACCGAGCTTCACGCAGCAGCGGCAGGTGGAGAGCGGACGGCTGGGGCGAAAGAGCGGGCGCGGCTATTACAGCTACGCGGAAAACGCGGCACCAGCGGCGGTGAACGTTGACCCTGCACTGGCCGCGTCCATCGTAGAGCGCGTGCTGGCCATGCTCATCAACGAAGCGGCCGATGCCCTGTTCTGGGGCGTGGCTACGGCGCAGGATATCGACCTGGCCATGACCAAGGGCGTGAACTACCCCAAGGGATTATTGGCCTGGGCCGATGAACAGGGCGCCGCGCACTGGCTGGCGGTACTTGAGCGCTTGCAGGCCGAGTACGGCGAGGACCGCTATCGGCCATCGCCGCTGCTTCGTCGGGCTGTTTCACAGGGCCGGTCGCTTTCTTGATCTGGTTCAATGTCGCGGGACCGGTTGTGCGCTTATTTCGCCGCCCCAAACAAAAAACGCGCAAACACGCATGAAACCGTTCGTAGCCCTCACCGCCATTGCGGCCGTGATGAGCCTTGTGGCCTGTGGCCCCTCCCAAGCTGAACTCGACGCCGAAAAAGCCAAACGCGAGGCGGACAGCCTGGCCATGGTAGCTGCTGCCGAGCATCACTATACCGTTGACGCCGCTAATAGCACGGTGAATTGGGCAGCCAAGGTCACCGGCCCCGCTCCCTATGGGCACCACGGCACCATCGCCATGAACAGCGGTTCGTTCAGCGTGAAGGGTGGTCAGATCGCCTCGGGCACCTTCGAAGTGAACATGAAGAGCATCACCCCACAGGACAGCGCCTACCAGCCGGAAGGCTCCAAGCAGGGCACCAAGACCCAACTCATTGCGCACCTGAGCACCCCCGATTTCTTCAATGTGGACACCTTCCCCACCGCCACCTTCAAAGTGACCGGCATGGAAGGCAACGCCGTGACCGGTGACCTCACCCTGCGCGGCAAGACCAACAGCGAGAAAGTAACGGACATCGTGATCACCGAAGAGAATGGCGTGGCCAAAGCCACCGGTAAGCTCGTGTTCGACCGACAGAAGTACGGCGTGGCCTGGAAGCACTTCCTGAAGGACGCCATCCTGCAGGACAACATCGAACTGTCGATCTCGCTGGCTGGCAGCGCCCAGTAAGCGCTATTCCCTCTGTCCAGGAAGGGCCCCGTTCAACGGGGCCCTTCCTCATTCCGGATCATCCTCGCAGCGCCCCAGCGAGCCATGCGTTCAGGGGGGCCATGGCCGCCCAGTGCTCCATGAAAATATCCATGAGATCCGGGTTCGTTACCAGTTTGGCAGGCCTTTCGGCGGCCACGTAGAACTGCTTGTTGGCGATGAGCGGCTCCTTCTTCGCGGCCTCCTTGAATTCCGGAGGCAGCACCTTGTTCACCTCACCCTGTACTGTTCCGAAGTGGTCCTTGAACGCCTTGCCGCCGATAGCCTTGCGGAAGCCGGCCCCGTCGCGCACGATCGCCGTGCGGATGGCGGCCAATTGGTCCTTTTCGGGCTGGTAGCAACCGCCGTAGAACTTCACGGCCTCGGGGCCGAAGGCGAAGTAGATGCCCGGCACGCTGTGGTCCTTGCGGCCGGCCGGTGAGATGATGGCCGACGCCTCCAGTTTGTATGGCGTTTTGTCCTTGCTGAAGCGGATGTCCTTGTTGATGCGGAAGATCGCGTCCTTCGCCTCGATGGCCACGGCCTTGTCCTTCTTGGCGATGCGCGCGATGGCCTCGGCCACGAAGGCCGCGAAGGGCTCCTTAACGCTCTGCTCGTAGGTCTTGCGGTTCGCATCGAACCATTCCTTGTTGTTGTTCTTCGCCAGGTCCTTGAAGAACCGGTTGAAGTCGTTGGTGAACCAGGCCGCCATCGCATTTACTTTGAGGACCCGAAGGTGCGATGACAGCGGTCAGTCCCCACAGACAACCCGAACTATTCGGCCCGATCTACGTGGCTTCACTCGCCTCGCCCATCGGCAAGGTGTACGTGGAGAGCGACGGCGAGCGCATCACGCGCGTATCCTTCGCCCCGCTGGGACGCAGCACCAAACGCAAGGTGCCCATCGTACTCAAGGAGGCCGTTACGCAACTGCAGGCCTACTTCGCCGGACGCCGCACGAAGTTCGACCTGCCACTGTACCAGGTGGGCAGCCCCTACCGCCGCAGCGTGTGGCGCCGCTTGGAGGCCATCCCCTCCGGCAAGTCGATCACGTACGAGCAACTGGCCAGTGAAGTGGGCGGTAACGCACGATCGGCGGGCACGGCCTGCGGCGACAACCCGCTGCTGATCGTGGTGCCCTGCCACCGCGTGCTGGGCAAAAGCGGCATGCTCACGGGCTACGCCGGGGAGATCTGGCGTAAGAAGTGGCTGCTGGAGCACGAGGGTGTGCTCGCGAAAGAGTTGTTCGCCTGACCCTGTTCCCATGCCCACCCTCCCCGACCGCGTCTTCGCCCACATGTTCGAGAATGACCCCTTCAGCCGCTGGCTCGGGGTGGAGCGGCTGGCGATGGGTCCCGGAAGCTGCGTTCTCGGCATGACGGTGCGTGCGGAGATGCTGAACGGCTTCGGTAACGCGCACGGCGGCATCACCTACTCCGTCGCCGATAGCTGCCTGGCCTTCGCCAGCAACAGCCACGGCATCCAGGCGGTCTCCATCGAAACGTCCATCAGCCATGTGAAACCCGTGAAGGCGGGCGATGTGCTCACCGCCTCGGCCGAGGAGAAGAGTCTCGGCAACCGCATCGCCGTGTACCACATCACGGTAACGAACCAGCACGGCGAGACGGTGGCCTTGTTCAAGGGAACGGTCTTCCGCACCGGCAAGCCCTGGTTCCCCGATGAGCCATCTTTGCCGACATGAACGCCGCCTACATCATCGATGCTATCCGCACGCCCATCGGCAGTTTCACCGGTACCCTCGCGCCGGTACGGGCCGATGACCTGGCTGCACGTGTGCTGCGCGAGTTGGTGAAGCGGCACCCGTCGCTCGACCCGGCCGCCATCGATGATGTGATCCTGGGCTGCGCCAACCAGGCCGGTGAGGACAACCGCAACGTGGCGCGCATGGCGCTGTTGCTCGCGGGCCTGCCCGTCACCGTGCCAGGCGAAACGGTGAACCGCCTTTGCGCCAGCGGCATGAGCGCCGTGATCGGCGCCGGGCGCGCCATCGCGGCCAACAACGGAGACCTCTTCATCGCAGGCGGCGTGGAGCACATGACGCGGGGGCCGTGGGTGATCAGCAAGACCAGCACGCCCTACGGCCGCGACGCGCAGATGGCCGACAGCAGCTTCGGCTGGCGCTTCGTGAACCCGTTGATGAAGGAGAAATTCGGCTCTGACGCCATGGGCGAAACGGCCGAGCACCTCGTTGAGGCCAACAGTTCCATCACCCGTGAGGCCCAGGACCGCTTCGCCCTGTGGAGCCAGCAGAAGGCCGCCAAAGCCCAGGCCAGTGGACGGCTCGCCCGCGAGATCGCCCCGGTACCCATCCCCCAGCGCAAGGGCGACCCGATCCTCTTTGCCGAGGACGAATTCACCAAGCCGAAGACCACCCTCGAAGCACTTGCCGCACTGAAGCCCGCCTTCCGAAAGAACGGGTCCGTGACGGCCGGGAACGCCAGCGGCCTGAATGACGGTGCGGCGGCCGTGCTCGTGGCTTCGGACCGGGCGATCAAGGATCACGGCCTCAAGCCCCTGGCCCGCATCGTTTCCAGCGGTGTTACGGGCGTGGAACCGCGCATCATGGGCATCGGCCCGGTGAGTGCCACCCGACTGGCCTTGAAGCGCGCCGGCCTGACCCTGGACCGGATGGATGTGATCGAACTGAACGAGGCTTTCGCCGCCCAGGTGCTGGCTTGCACGCGCAGCCTTGGCCTGGCCGACGACGACCCCCGTATCAACCCCAACGGCGGGGCCATCGCCTTAGGGCACCCGCTGGGCATGAGCGGTGCGCGCCTGCTGCAAACGGCGGCCCTCGAGTTGCAGGACACCGGCAAGCGCTACGCCCTGTGCACCATGTGCATCGGCGTGGGGCAAGGCTACGCCGCCCTCATCGAACGCTGCTGATCCGGCCCCGGCCTATAGCCCGAACCGGTCCTTGAAGTCGTCCACTTTGCGCTTGCCTGTGAGCATGAAGTGGTAGTCGGGCGCGTCCTTCTTGCCCTCCTGCTTCATCTTGTCCTCTTTCAACTCGCTGATGCGCGTGTTGAAGGCCGCGTCGCTGCTGTACGTCAGCATCTGGCCACGCGTGTAACCGAAGTACCAGTATGTCTGGTCATCCAACATCAGGAGCACGGTCATGGCATCGCCGCTGCGCTTTCGTTGGAACTCGATCTTGCCCTTCACGGTGCGGAAGACCGGTTTCTTCAGGATGGTGGCCACACCGATGGGTCCTTGGCTCTGCCAGCTTCCGTCCTCGCTGTTCCACCTGAACTTCACGTCGGCCAGCACGATGGAGCGTACCAGTTCATCGGGCAGTTTCTTGATCTCGCCCTTGATGCTGAGTTCGCTGATGAGCTTGTCGCTCTTCTCCTTGCCGAGCACCTCGCGCATGCTGCGCTCGTAGGGCGTGCTGGCGATGGTCACCGTTTTCTGCTCGGGGTAGGCCAGGATGGCGTCGGCCATTTTCTCCAGCGCGTTGTCGTCGAAGAAGAAGTTGAGGTAGAGGCTCACCTGCGTGGCGAGCCTGGCGCTATCGCCCTGCATCAGGTCCAGCGTACCGAAGGGATCGGCCGTTACCTGGCCCAGATCGGTGCCCGTGCTGATGCGGCCGTTGGCCGAGAGACCGCAGTTCGTGGTGTTCAGGCTCACGAGGTCGCCGGGCAGGTCGGCCTGGCGGATCTTGTCCTTGCTGCCGATGAGGTAGCTTTTCTTCGCCTTGTCGTAGTGGAGCAGGCCCTTGGCGGACACCACGGTGCGGTCGCCCTTGTCCTCCTTGCGGCTCAGGAAGGTGGGATACGGACGGAAGGGGTCGTCGCTGGTGAGGAAGACGCCCGCCCCGATGTCCAGTCCGGTGTCGTCGCGGAGCGAATCACCCACGGGGATGAAAACATCCTTGGGGTCGATGGCGCCGGAGAAGCGCATCCAGTTGCGGGCGATGCCGGGGCAATCATGCAGGATGCGCGTGCTGCCGGTGAAGGTGAGGTCCTTTTGGGCCGCGGCCAGGCCCACGTCGCCGAAGTAATCGAAGGCCGGGCTCAACTGGAATTTCTCCTCTTCGCCGATGCGCCCCTTGGCCCGGGTCTGGTAGGCCGTGTCGGGCCGTATCTCGGTGAAGTGGATGCGGAAGGCCTTCTCCTGCTCGTCCACGTAATCGTAGTCGCCGAAGGCCGAATACTCCCGCTTCTTCTTGATGTTGACGGTGGCGTTGTAGATCCGGTGGTACTTCGTGACGCTGTTGGCCGTGATCACCGCGTTGTTGATGGGGTCCATCTCGGCGTTCTTGCGTACGCGCACGCGGTTGCTGTCCGGCACGATGAGCGCGTCGGCCACCTGGATGTAGGGCACGTCGTTGGCGGTGATCAAATGCTTCTTGAGGTCGTAACGCGCCTTGGGGGCCATGAAGCTGAGGGAGTCCTGGTCGGGCCGGGTGCTGATGAAGTTGGTACCGGAAAGTTGCAGGTCCTCGTTCACCGCGGCCGTCTTCGCATCGCTCTCCAGTTCCAGGTCTCCCTGGTCCATGTACCACTTGAAGCGGTCCATGAAGCAGATGTACTGGTTGACGGGGAACTCCACCTTGGTGTTGTCGCCGTTGCTGGTGAATTCGCCGATGCGCTCGTCGAGCTTCACGGTGGCGTTCACGTTATCGGTGCGCAGGGCGATGCTGGCCGTGTCCCCTTCGGTGAGTCGGAAATCACTGGTGTCCGCATGCAACTTCATGGTCTCGAACTCGAACAACCGGCTCTTCAGCGTGGCGTTGGTGAAATCGACCAGTCCGGCGCCGGTCATGCCCTTGGGCCGCAGTTCGGTGAGGCCGTGCAGGTAGGCCATGCCGTCGTACATGACCATGGGCGCCGTGCGCTGCTCGGCAAGCAGCACGTCCTGCGCGGGCTCGAAGCGGAGGAGAACGTCGCTGGCATGCACGTTGGGCACCTTCATGGTGGGGCTGGTGGCCGCGCCGTTGTACAGCGTGTCGGCCACGCCGTAGGTGGTATCGGGCGTGAAGTAGAGGTCCTTGCTGGTGGCGATGGTGGTGAGGTAGGTGAAGTCGCCCTCGCCGTGCAGGCCCGCATGGTCCAGCTTGAGGGTATTGGCGAACTTGGCCTTCTTTCCGTAGAGCGGCAGGCCACCCTGGCCGGTCTCCCGCACGAAGCCCAGCGCGTAGTCGTGCTGCAGCGTGATCGGTTCGCGTATGTCGGGGAAGATGCCGCCGCTGTTGAGCGTGCCGGTGAAGGTGAGGCCGGCGTTGGTGAAGTTGTCCAGTGAGTCGATGGTGAACGGGTCGCTCTTGTAGTAGAATTTGTCGCGCAGGTACGCGCCCTTCTGGATGTCACCGCGGTCATAGAAAACGTAGCTCTCCTGAGCGCTGTTGAACTTGGGGAACTCGGGGTAGCGCGGTTCCTTCCGGCCGTCCCGCATCACCGTCTGGATGCCGCTCTTGTTGCTCGGCGCGTCGATCTCCAGGGTGCCGGTCACCTTCTCCAGCACGTTCTTCACGCGCACCAGAGGTCGCTCGCCGTTGGCGTCCGGCTCGAAGCTGTCCGCATAGAAGCTCACGCTGTCCACGTTGAGCAGGTCGATGATGAACGGCGCATAGTGGAAGTAGTATTCCTTGCCGAAGTAGTTCAGGCGGCCCGCGGTGATCTTGCCGCCGAAGCTGAAATCACGGTCCTTCTTCACCGTTACGGTGCGCTCGCTGGGGAAGATCCGCACGTCCTGCGAATCGCTCAATATGATGCGCGCAACGCCCTTCAGCACCAGGTCGTTGTTCAGGAGGTTGATGGTGCCGTTCACCCCATCGGGCACGTCGCTGTTGAATTGCAGCGCGTCGTAGTCCATCCGCCTGGCGCTGGCCTGGCTGTGCTCCTTCAGGCGCGGGAGGATATGCACGGTCTCGGTCTCGGGGTCGTAGTCGATGTAGCGCTTCACGGCCATGTCGAACATCATGGGGATCACCTGCGGCTTCTGCAGCTTGGTGAATTTGGCGAAGTCGCCCGCCAGGAACACGTCACCGGCCACCTTCTGGTAGTCGCTCAGGCGGCTGATCGGATGCACGGCGTCGATGCCGAGCATGGCCTTGTAGCGGCTCTCCTTGAAGTAGTTGTAGCTCTCGTACACCGTTTTCGTCTGCGCGCTGCCCTGCAGGTTGCCGATCTCCACCAGCGGGTCGCCCTGTTTCCAGCGCAACTCCTCGAACTGCATGTCCAACTGGTGGTAGCTGTCCCAGAAGGGCGCCATGCTGAGCCCCTCGTTGTTCTTGATGCAGGTGAGCTGCTTCTTGTCCTTGCGGAAGCGCATGCTCACGCTGGGGTGGTGGATGGAGTCGTTGTCCAGCCGCACGGTAATGCCCGTGCTCTCGCTGGTGATCTTGTCCGGCGCGATGGTGAACACCATGCCCCGGGCGATGATGAAGGGGCGGTTGTCGCGCATGAAGGTGAGGTACGCGGGCGCTTCCCGCGATCCGTAGCCCTGGAGCTTGGCGCCCTGCATGGTGAACCCGCCATCGAAGTCCACCCCCTCGGCGATGTCGCGGATCTTCATGCGCAGGTCGTTGCTCTCGAATCGCGGGTAGGTGGCGTTCTCCGGGGTCACGTTGGCCAGCACCTTGTCCTGCACTTTTCCGAAGAGCGTCTTCTCGAAGTAGGCATCATTGAAGCTCACGCTGTCCACCTCGATCTCGGAGCCCTTCACGCGCACCGTGTAGGCGTGGTCCCATTCCGCGAAGGTGGCCGTGGGTTTCAGCCCTGCGCGCCGCCAGTCGATGCGGCCGCCCTTGCCCTGGAAAATGCCCAGCGTGGGCATGTACGTGCCGCTGGTGTTGCGCACCACGGCGCTGTCGCCCTTGGCTAAGCAGCGCAGGTCCATGGGGCCGAAGACCACCTTGGGGATGGTATCATAGGCGAAAGCGAATTTCGGCGTGCTGCTCTGCCAGGAAACACTGGCACCCTTGTAGAAGGTGTTGTCCTTGAAGAGGCTCGCGCTCATCTCCACCAGCAGCGCGAGATCCTGCTTGCGCGTGCTCTTCGCCGCGTTCTCCATACAGGTCATGTAACTGTCGAAGTCCGCTGCGGAGCGACCTCCGTTGGCGAAGGCCACCAAGGAGCCCAGCAGGCCGTGGAAATCGGGGAAGGCCTGGAAACGCTTCTTCAGCATGGCGTTGCTGAGTGCCGTGATGCGCACGCGCTGTTCCTGGCCGAAGTACGTGCCGTTCCACACAGGGGTGAACTCCTCCTCCATGAAGGGCTTGCCGATCTTCTTGTCGGCTTCTACCAGGAGATCGGTCATCTCCTGCAGGAAGACAGCGGGATCGGCGCTGAAGGACTTCGTGGTCTGGCTGTACAGTGCCGGTGGGAGCAGGAGCCCCAGCAGGATGGCCCAGGGCCGTGGGCGGGTCGTGTTCTTCATTTTCTGCATCCGATCAGGGTCCATTCGCCGATGGTGAGCGATTCCTCCGTCCGCAAGCCCGCTTCGTGTGCGCCGTCCATCATCCGCTGACGGTCGGCGGAGACGAAGCCGCTGAGCAGCAGCGCCCCACCGGGGAGCAGCGCTCCGCTCATGGCGGCCATGTCGCGCAGCAGGGTGTTGCGCTCGATGTTGGCCAGTATGGCACCGCAACTCGCGGGGACGAGCAGCGATACGTCGCCGGTATCCACGGTTATGCGCGTGCAGCCATTGTGCGCGATGTTCTCGCGGGCGTTGCTGGTGGCCTGCGGGTCGTTGTCGATGGCGTGGACGCTGGCAGCGCCCAGACGCTCGGCCAGGATCGCCAGCACGGCCGTGCCGCAGCCCAGGTCGCACACGTGCCGGCCGTGCAGATCCAGCCGCAGCATGGCTTCCACCATCATGCGCGTGGTGGCGTGGTGCCCCGTGCCGAAGGCCATGCGCGGGGTGATGACGATATCGTGCGTGAATCCCTCTACGAAGGGATGAAAATCGGCGCGGATGCGGACCTCATGGCCCACCTCCACCGGCTGGAAGCTCCCCTCCCACTCCGCGTTCCAGTTGCGCGGCTCCACCTCGCGCACGGTGTGGCTGATGCGCACGTGCGGCCTGCGCGAAAGGTCCAGCTGGTGCGGCACCGCGCGGTCGAAGCGGCCGCTCGGCACATAGGCCTTCACGCCATGGGGCGTCTCCTCGAAACTGTCGTAGCCGTGCTCACCCAGTTCGGCGATCAGCAGATCGCGCCAGGGGTCCAGCGGCTCGACCAGGAAGGTGACCTCGGTGTAGCGTGTCATGGTCGCCGATCAATGGCCGGGCTTCACGCGCCGGGCGATGCGCACGATGTCCAAGAATTGCTCCGCGATGAGCGCGGCCCCGCCGATCAGGCCTCCGTTCACATCGGGACAGGCCAGCAGTTCGGCCGCGTTCGCCGGATTGCACGAACCGCCGTACAGGATGGGCACTTCGGCGGCGGCCGCTTCGCCGTGCGTGCGCAGGAGCGCGCGGATGTGCGCGTGCATGTCCTGCGCCTGCTGCGCTGTGGCGGTGAGCCCCGTACCGATGGCCCACACCGGTTCGTAGGCCACGACGATGCTGCGGAGCTGGTCGCCAGTCAGCGCGCCCAACGCGGCCTTCAGCTGTGCGCCCACCACGTCGAAGTGGCGGCCGTTCTCGCGCTCTTCCTTGCGCTCGCCGCAGCAATAGATAGGCGCAATGCCCTGCCCCAGCAGCGCGGCGATCTTCTCGCCCACGGCCGTATCCGTTTCGCCGAAGTATTGGCGGCGCTCGCTGTGGCCCACGATGCAGTACGACACGCCGAGGCTCTTCAGCATGGCCGCGCTCACCTCGCCGGTATAGGCGCCCTGCGCGGCCTGGTGACAGTTCTGCGCGGCCACGCCGATACCCGATCCTCGCGCTCGCTCCAACGCGCTCCCGATGAACGGGAAGGGCGGCGCGATGATCACCTCCAGGCCTGCGGGCATGCCCTGCATACCGGTCACGAGGGCGTCCACCAAGGCGATGGCCCCCTCCTGGTCCTTGTGCATCTTCCAATTCCCCGCGATGATGGTGCGCATGCCTTGCGGCCGTCTTTGGGTGGCCGGGGGTAAAGATCACTGTACCAGCCGGTCAGCGTTGCTTGGCGGCAACGGATCTTCAACAGGCGATCGGTGGGGAGCATCGCTGACCAAGGCAACCGATCCGGATGGTTGAGGAAGCCCGGATAGCGAAGAGATGGCGGCCACTTCACACCTCACACTTCCGCCTTCACCCTTCACCAAGACGAGGTGTGAAGGCGGACGTGTGAGGAGTGAGGTGTGAAGTACGATCAGAACCGCAGCGCGAACCCGAAGTACGGGATCACCGGCCCGAAGCCTTTCGCCAGGTCCTTGTTGTATACCGCCGCCACATCGGCCGCCAACTTGCGGTGATAGAAGCGCACCCCCGCACTGCAGATGGGCATCTTTTTCAGCCCGAAATCCAGCAGCCAGTTCTCGGTGACCACGCCCCAACCCTCTGTGAACCGCCATTGCCCGCTGAGGCCGAACTGCGGGTCCTCGGTGAAGCGGCCCATGGTGTAATGGCTTCCCGCGCTGATGGTGACGTGGAACTCGGCCGTACCGAAGGTGGCCTGGGCCATCAACGTGGCGATGCGGTCGCCGAGGGACAGCGTGTCGCCTATGGATGGTTTGGAACTCAACTGCGAGCCCATGACGAAGAGGCCGCCATGCACGCCTGGCCAGAAGCGTTTGGTGGCCTTCAACGCGAGGAAGCCACCGGGCAATTTGTCCTGGTCCTTGCGCAAGCTGGCCAGCAGGGTCATCATCTGGAATCCACCGCCGATACTCAGCCCGTCCAACGGCGCGTACCAGGCCGAGTGCATCAGCACGTAACTGTTCTGGTAGTAGCCGTTGCCCTGCGGCAGTGCTATGGCACTGGGCGTGAAAAAAGCGTGGCTGGCGTGCGGGTTGTCCTTCCACGTGCGGAAGAGCCGCTTGTAGCGCGGCACGGCAGGCCCGGTGGCCAGTACCTCACAGGCCAGCAGGAGGCCGAGAAATAGAGGGAGGATCCGGTGCCCGCGCATAACGTGTCCGCCAAGGTAGACGCGCGGAAGCTCCCATGGTGGCCCCGCACGGTGCGGGGACCAGTGGACGAAACGTCACTCCGCCGCCTTCTTCGCCTCTTCCAAGGTGGGCACATCGTTGCAGTGCCACTGGCCCATCACACGGCCCTCTTTCAGCAGCACCACGCCGGGATTGCTGCGGATCATGGTCTTCAGGGTGATCTCGTCGCAGGTGACGAAATCAAAGGCCAGTTGGTGCTCGTGCCGGAAGGCCTCCGTTTCGTCGCTGCCCGTGGCCGTGGCGCCGTACACGTACCAGCCATTGGAATAGGCCGCATCCGTCAACTCCTTGATCTTCGGGAGGCAACCGGTACTGGCTTCGCCGATCGTTTTCACCACCACCAGGAGTACCGGCGTGGGTTCGGCCAGCACATCATCGGTGATGTCCACGCCGTCCTTGTCGGTCAGACGGAAGTCCTGCACCTGCGAGGGTGTGCCAGGGTCGAGCACCACCTTTCGCTGACGGACGAATTCATGGTTCGACATCCAAATCGAATCCTGCCATGGGTACTCTATTCGCGGTTGCAACATGAACTCCTGCTCCTCATTAGTGGCCTTGTCCTTATAGATGCCGTAGACCTCCAACGTGGGTGCCTTAGCCGCTTTCATTTGTTCCGGAATGCTCTTGCCCACGGCATAGGCGCGGTAGTCCTTCAGCGGCAGGTGCGCGTAGCAGTAGTAAATGAAGCCGATCGTCAACAGGGTGACCCACAGCGCGGTGATCCACTCGGCCTTCACGCCCTGGATGGACCGCTTGATGAGCAGGTAGCCCGCGATGCCCACGACGGTGAACCAGAGGAAGAAACTCCAGCCGAAGACCCAGGACCAGATGGCCACCAGGAGCAGGCCGCCGGGCAGCAGCACCTTGTCATCGGTAGCACTGTTGAAGGCGATACCCGGTTTACGGAACCAACTGACGAAGAAGACGGGCAGCACGAAGATGAGCAGGATGAGGTCCTTGTAGAAGCTCTCCCACGGCGTGAGGCTGCGCCCCAATGAGCCTTTCATGGCATCGCCGAAGCAGCCGCAGTCGGTGACGCAGGTGACGTCGTGCAGTTCCGTGACGCCGTTGACGATGGCCTCGTACTTGCCCTGCGGATCGCAAGTGGCCGTGTAGGCCGTGAGCCAGCCGAAGAAAAGGGTGAGCCCAAGGATACAGGCCGTGGCCAGCTTCATACGGCCGCCCACGAGGACGGCGAAGCCCAGCACCACCTCACCCAGGCAGGCGAGAATGGCCAGGAAGAGCGCTGCGGGCTCCAGGAAAGGAAGATTGAGCGCACTCTCGGCGAAATACTCCTCCAGTTTGTAACTGAAACCGAGCGGGTCGTTGGCCTTCACCAGGCCGCTCACGATGAAGGTGGCGCCTACGAGGATGCGGCAGAACCAGAGGAAGTATCTCATGTGCTCATGGGCCCATGTGCGCATGTGCCATGGGGTGGCGAAAGTATCCCTCGGCTCCGCCCGGGAGCCGCGATCAACGCTTCATTAACGTGCGGTGCCCTCCTGCTCGCGTCGCTTGATGATGCTGGACGATGCATCGGCCATGGCCGTCATGCGCCGCGTGTAGCCGATCATCAGGCTCTCCACATCGGGGCGGATGCGCTGGTCATAGTCCGTGTCCCAGCGCACCAGGCCGGTAGCGGGCTCAAAGAAGGCGATGCCCATCGGCATATCGAAGAACGAGAGATCCATGTCCGCGAGTTTCTGGAACAAGGTCATCTCCACGAAGAGGTCCTTGCTCTTGTTCTCCCCTTCCCACTCCAGCCCGTGCGTGTCGATGGTGAAGCACTTGGTCTGGTGGCCGGGCGCGCTGAAGCGCAGCACGTATTTGGCGTTGTTGTCCAGTGTGAAGGCGTAACGGCCCAGCACGCCGGTCTGCTCGGCCTGCTGCTTCACGCCGTCCTTGTATACACGGACGAGCGCGTCGCTCATCAGTTCGCCGGTGAGGTACTCGGTAACGATGCCATGCACGCGCAGGTTGTAGGCGTGCGCTTGGGTGAGGAGCCCGCAGGCCAGGGCGAGTGTCGCCAGCTTGATCGTTCGTGCCATGTGTGCCGCCCCGGGCAGGTAAGTGCCCGTTGGCGGGCCGCAAAACAAGCCCCGTGGATCGCGGGATCCAAGGCCGATCGGGCCTTTTTCAAAGGATCGATCAACAGGCCGGTGTTCATGGCGCGCTCATTGCCGGGGCCACCATCGCCCGGCGATCCCGCCAATTGTGCCATCTTTCGCCGTCAATTCCCCCTTGCCATGCTCCGCTCCCTGCATCTTTTTCCCGCCCTGGCCGCTGCCGCGCTGGTATGCGCGCAGGAATACACCGCCACGGTGAAGACCACGGTGACCAAACAGGAAAGCGCGGACTGGCAGAAGTGGAGCGACAAGGAATGCTTTCTCAACTACCCGGCCACGTGGACCAATGAAGGCGCCTTGGGCGGCGATGCGCTGGCCATCTTCTTCGCCCCGGCCGATGCGGCGAACGGCTTCCGCGAGCGCATGCACCTGGCCCGCATCGACGCCACGGGCAAGAGCGCAGAGGAGATCCGCAAGGGCCTGGAGTCCGACGATGAACTGGGCGTTACGGGCATGCGCGACCTGGCCTCCAGCAACGATGATGGCAAGGTGACGATGGAATTCTCGGGCACCTTTGATGGACGGCCCGTGCGGGTGAAGCGCGAACTCACCGTGCGCGACGGCAAGGCGTGGGTCCTCAGCTACATAGCCGCCCCCGAGCGCTACCAGGACGGGCTCTACCTGGCCGATGCCATGTTCCTGTCCTTCGCCGTGAAGTGAAGCCCCGGCGCCATGAGCGAAGTGCGCATCGCCTGCCCCAAGTGCGATTGGGAGCCCCTGCCCGATGACGTTTGGTCGTGCGGTTGTGGCCACCAATGGCACACCTTCGATACACATGGCCGTTGCCCGACGTGTGGCAAGCAATGGCGCGATACACAGTGCTTCACGCCCACCGACGGAGGGTGCTCACGCTGGTCCCCGCACATCGACTGGTACCGCGGCCTGGATGAATGGGTGCGGCGCGAGATCGAGGAGGCCTTGAAATTGGCCGAGGTACCAGTCGTGTGAACTTCGCCTGAGGTCACGCCCCCTCGTCCATCCGGATCAGCGCGAAGGCCGCGTAGTTGATGATGTCCGCCCAGTTGGCATCGATGCCCTCGCTCACCAGCGTGCGCCCCTCATTGTCCTCGATGCTCTTGATCCGCAAGAGCTTCATCAGGATCAGGTCCACCAAGGAGCTGACGCGCATGCTGCGCCAGGCCTCGCCATAGTCGTGGTTCTTGCGGCGCATCAATTCGCGCACCCCGCTCAACTCGGCCGTGAGCGCCTCCCTGGCCTCTTCCGCTGACAGGTCGGGCTGGTCCACCACGCCAAGCTTCAATTGCACCAGCGCCATGGCGGCGTAGTTCACGATGGCGATCAGTTCGGGCCGGATGCCCTCGCCCACCTTGCTCTCCCCCACTTCCTGCAAGGTGCGGATGCGCTGTGCTTTGATGAAGACCTGGTCGGTGAGGGAACTGACGCGCAGGATGCGCCACGCTGTGCCGTAGTCGTGCGCTTTCTGCGTGAAAAGCCCAACGCACTCGGCGATCACCGCATCGTACTGCGCGAGTGTTTGCTCCACGGCCGCGAAAGTAGCCAGGGCTCCGCGTTGGCAGTGGACAGTAGGAAGCAGGCAGTGGGCAGCAGGCAGTGGGCAGCAGGCAGAAGGCAGGGTCAATTGGCAGTTTGGGATTGCTGCCCGCTGCCTACTGTCGGCTGTCTGCTCCAGTGATCGCAATTCCCCCGCCTTCGCAACTTGCGCGCGGATGCTCCCGATCCCTTCCCTCACCTGGCGCCTGCGCGACCGGCTCTTCACGCCGCGCTTCCCGCTGGTGATGGGCATCATCAACGCTACGCCCGATTCGTTCCACGCACCAAGCCGTGCGGCCTCGGTGGATGATGCGCTGCACACGGCCGAACGCATGCTGGCCCAAGGCGCCGATATCCTGGACATCGGCGGGCAGAGTTCGCGGCCCGGCAGCGGGTCGGGCGACGAGCGCGAGGAGCGTCGAGGCGTGATCCCCGTGATCGAGGCCGTGCATCGCGGCTTCCCCGAAGCGCTCATCAGCGTGGACACCTGGCGCGCTGCCATCGCCGAAGAGGCCGTGCATTTCGGCGCCCGCATGGTGAACGACATCGGTGCCGGGCTGCTGGACCACGCGATGCTGCCCACCGTGGCGCGGCTCAGCGTGCCCTACATCGCCATGCACATGCAGGGCACGCCGGAGACCATGCAGCAGGCCCCGGCCTATGATGACGTGCTGTCAGGAGTGACGCTCTTTCTGAGCCAGCGGCTGAACGCGGCGCATACGGCGGGCATCGCCGATGTGATCCTCGATCCGGGCTTCGGCTTCGGCAAGACCACCGCGCACAACTTCGCCCTGCTGCGTGGGCTGCGCCGCCTCAACGCCCTCGGCGCCCCGGTGCTCGCGGGCCTCTCCCGGAAACGCATGATCAATGGAACGCTCGGCACCTCACCGGCCGACGCGCTCAACGGCACTACGGTGCTCAACACCATCGCCCTGCTGCACGGCGCGGCCATCCTGCGCGTACACGATGTGAAGGAGGCCGTGGAATGCGTGAAGCTGGTACGGGCCGTGGACGCGTAAGAGCCTGTTTGGGATCTCTTGAATGAAGGACCCCGAGGCTATTTTTCGTTCAGGCGCAGCCGGAAAATCACCGCGTAGCGGTGCCTACGGGGTTATTTTCCGGCGAAGCATGGGCGGAAAAGAGACCGGAGGACGAGTTTGAAGAGATCCCAAACAGGCTCCAAAACCACTCCTTCAACCATCCGTCCCGGCCGCCAGAGCGCCCGTTCCGGCACGGAGAGTAGTTTCGCGCTCCCTTCACACGCCCCTATGACCAAGTACCTGTTGTTGCCCTGCGCACTACTGGCCGCCGGTGGCACCGCCCCCGAAACCGAGAAGCAGAACGTGCAGAAGATCGACTACCCCGCCACACGCAAGGACAGCACCGCCGGCGATACCCTGCACGGCACCTTCGTGGCCGACCCCTACCGCTGGTTGGAGAATGATACCAGCGCCGAGACCGCCGCGTGGGTGAAGGCCCAGAACGCCGTGACGAACGCCTATATCGGCGCGATCCCATACCGCGACGCCATCGCCAAGCGCTACGAGGAACTGTACGACTTCCCCAAAGTGAGCGGCCCCATGAAGGTGGGCGACCTCTACTTCATCTGGAAGAACAGCGGCCTGCAGAACCAGTTCGTCATCAACGTGCGCAAGGGGCTCGATGGCGCCGATCAGGTCTTCATCGACCCCAACGCCATCGACCCGGCGGGCACAACCACCTTCAGCCCCATCGGCACCAGCACCGATCACCGGTACATGGCCGTGGGCGTTAGCAAGGCCGGCAGCGACTGGCAGGATATCACCGTGTATGACCTCACCACCCTGAAGCAGATGCCCGACTTGCTGAAGTGGGCCAAGTTCAGCGGTGCGGCCTGGTACAAGGACGGCTTCTTCTACAGCCGCTACCCCGAGCCCGCCAAGGGCACCGAATTGAGCGCGGCCAGCAAGTTCCAGAAAGTCTACTACCACAAGCTGGGCGATCCGCAGGAGAAGGACGCGCTGGTGTGGGAGAACACCGAGAACGGCGACCTCTACGTGGGCGTGGGCCTCACCGAGGGCGAGGAGTTCGCATCGCTGACCATCAGCACCGGAACGGACGGCTATGAAACCTACTTCCACGACATGCGCGCCGGCATCCCCACGCCCGCTACGAAATGGATCCCGCTGCAACAGGGTTTCGAGCACAAGACCAGCATCGTGGACTTCGTGCCCGCCACCGGCAAATTCCTGGTGATGACCGAGGTGGACGCGCCCAACTACCGCCTCGTGGAAGTGGACCCCGCGAAACCGCAACAGGCCGGCTGGAAGGACATCATCCCGCACAAGACGGACCTGCTGCAAGGCGTGAGCACCGGCGGCGGCAATCTCTTCGCTGAGTACCTGAAGGACGCCACCAGCCGCTTCTACCGCTACAAGCTGGACGGTAGCGGCGAGCAGGCCATCCAACTGCCCGATATCGGCAGCGCGGGCGGCTTCGGTGGCGAGCGCGGCGACACCTTCGGCTTCTACAGCTTCACCAGCTTCACTGACCCCGGCAGCATCTACAAGTACGATTACACCACCGGCAAGAGTGAGGTGTTCTACCGCCCCGAACTGAAGTTCGACCCCGCGGCGTACGTGACCGAACAGGTGTTCTACCCCGGCAAGGACGGCGTGAAGGTGCCCATGTTCATCGTTCACAAGAAGGGTACCGAGAAGAACGGCAAGAACCCGGCGATGCTGTACGCGTACGGCGGCTTCAACATCAGTTTGAGCCCGAGCTTCAGCACCAGCCGCATGCTGCTGCTGGAACAGGGCGGCGTGTTCGCACTGGCCAACCTGCGCGGCGGTGGTGAGTACGGCGAGGACTGGCACCGCGCGGGCATGAAGGAGAAGAAGCAGACGGTGTTCGATGACTTCATCGCAGCGGCCGAATACCTCATCGCCGAGAAATGGACCGACACCCCGCACTTGGGCGTGAACGGCGGCAGCAACGGCGGCCTGCTCATCGGCGCGGTGATGACGCAACGGCCCGACCTCTTCGGCGTGTGCTTCCCCGAGGTGGGCGTGCTGGACATGCTGCGCTTCCAGAAATTCACCGCGGGTTTCGGCTGGACTCCCGAGTACGGCGACGCCGACAACAGCCCCGAGGAGTTCGCCTACCTGCGCAAATACTCCCCGCTGCACAACATCAAACCGGCGAAGTACCCCGCCACGCTGGTGATGACCGCCGACCACGACGACCGCGTGGTGCCCGCGCACAGCTTCAAGTTCATCAGCACCCTGCAACCCGCCCAGCAAGGCGATGCCCCCGTGCTGATCCGCGTGCAGACGCAGGCCGGCCACGGCGCGGGCATGCCCACGCACATGATCGTGGCGCAGCAGGCCGACAAGTGGGCCTTCTTCTTCAAGAGCGTCGGCTTCACGCCG
>Ga0138256_10001092_pt1 | contig 29029 bp, 19 predicted proteins | sample KNB2016incub_MG_FD_105486 | JGI IMG/M metagenome (GOLD analysis project Ga0138256, IMG submission 105486) | Active sludge microbial communities from wastewater in Klosterneuburg, Austria - KNB2014incub_MG | ecosystem: Engineered > WWTP > Activated sludge > Unclassified | place: Austria... | reverse complement strand
GCTCCCGCGTCCCACGCGTGCGCAACCGCCCCGCGCGGCCAACGATCCGCGCGCGCGGCGAACGGGTGCTGCCACGCACACGCAAGGCAACGCCGCGCTCGACCTGTCCGCGCGGCCCGAGGAAGCGGCCGAGGAAACGGAACGCTGAAGCAACGCCGAGCCGTTGCCGGGCGACCGGCAACGGCTATAATGCGCGCCGCGTCACGGAGGGGTGGCTTAGCGGTTTAAAGCACCGGTCTTGAAAACAGTTGTAGGAGGTGTGGCAGAGTGGTCGATTGCACCGGTCTTGAAAACCGGCAACGGGCAACCGTTCGTGAGTTCGAATCTCACCGCCTCCGCCAATAAAAACAAGTAGTTAGCGTACTTCTGTAGGCGCGCAAAGAGCTTATGAAAAATGATGAAAAGCCCCATTAGTCGGGGCTTTCTTCTTGGGGGCAGAAGCAGCGGTCTAAGCGCACCATAAGCGACGCGGCGGGTACCGCAGCTTTGCTTGTGTAGCAGAAGGGCAGCAAATTAAGCCGATAATGGGGGCGCCCGTTCTTCGATATGGTGAGACTTGCGCTCTTACGTCTTCTAGATGACTGAATACCAGTGCGCGATCAAGGTAGAGAAGATGTCTGACTACAAAGACCTGAATCTGAATCGCGAAACTCTGGATGCGAACATGCAGAGTTTCATGGAGTCGAACGGCTACACGCTAGACGGCGGGATTCAATCGCTCGACAAGCGCAAACGAGTCATTTTTGGTGCCGCGGGCGCCGAGTTTGCTACAGTTGATCTGCACCTGAATGGAACAGGCACGACTACCGTTCAATGGAAGATGGGAAAGAACCAGCCAGTAGGCGAGCAACTTGCCGCCTACTTGAAAGCCACCATCAACCCCGCTGAGTTCGAGAATGTAAATTATTCCCTTCAGGGGATAACTATTGATTCATTTGATCCGATTCTGGACTGCATTAATGAGTCGGGTGACATTGAAATTAATACACTTCGAGATGAAGCCATTTGCAAGCAGGTGACACTGAGGAGCGTTGATCACCAAGATAGCCTCACGCTTACCCACCATCGCACGACAAGGGTTTTGCAGATTCAGGGCAAACCTCTTTCTTGCTATCGGCGGGTCATATTTATGCTCACTGATCTTTTGGACTTGAAGGGTCTTGAGCAAGTTTTGTATCGCAAAGATGACAGCAGCGCGGAAATTGTTCGGAAGGAGATGGCCGAAGACTACCTGAAGGGATTTTTCCCTCGTAGCTATGGCGATCTCCCTGATGCAGTCAAAAAGCTTTTAATTTCTAGCTGCTGCGTCAAGCTGGCAGCCCCAAAGCTGCCTGACTATTGCTTGCTGCTTTACCCTGATCTACGGTCGCTGGAAGGTGTCCTGAAACAGGAGATGAGCGGCTACTCGATGTCTGTTGAAGATGCTGACGATGGGTTTGGCGAATTCTTCGATGTTAGAAATGGCGTATGTACGCTCAAGCCTGAGTATGAAGCCGCTGTTGCGCACGCGGAGATGGTAGAAGCCTTTAACAAAGGCTATAGTTTTTTCAGGAAGCACCGTCATACAATTTTCCACATGGAAGAATTTCCTGATGGCAGCAGAATGATTGATACGTTGGATAAGGCCATTGGTCTGTCAAAAGATGCTTATGCAGCTATCGACAGACTTTATACGGCAAGAATGTAGAAATGATTAAGACACTACGCATCGTCGGTGAAATCGCAGTGGTTACCGCCACGGCTGATTTTCATCCTTTGCGCCAAATTAAGCAGCTCACCACAGAGCTCGTCCGATTGGGCTTCGAGGGGTTGGTTCTATTTGATCTGCTTGCGGTCAATGGACTGACCCCAAATCGTTTTGCCTCCATGAAGTTCAGCAAGAACGGATTTGATCGCACCTCATTTGCAGTTGAATCCGAAGTGAGCTCAAGCATCCAGAACGAGCAAGACTTGATTGCCAAAAGCGATCCTACGTTTCTCCTCGGCAGCGTCCTCTCGTCTAGCGAATTGAAAAAATTCGCACATTAGTCTGCCTGTCTCGTTAGCGTCGTTTCCGTGCGCTTATGTTTTCAGTGTGAGCAATAGATTTCCCGAGCTCCTAGCCAATTTGCGTTGTAGACAAAACAGCACTCAGCCAACTATCAAATGCGACGCCCCGGAAGCGCCTTCCGCAGAAAGCTATTAAACGCATCCGCGAGCAACTGCCGTCTTGCGTCCCAGAAGTCCTCACTATGGTCTATAGGCCAAATCTTTGGATCGAGAGGCATGCACTGACTTTCGAGTACTTCACGGCTTATCTTTGCCAAATACACATCAGGAGATGCCGCGCCAATAGAGCGATTCGCACTCGCGCTGATGAACGCGAAGTTTGCAATCGTATCGGCTCTTGAACGATCCTTTTCGATGAACTGAGCGCGAGGGAGAATATGATGACGATCCACGTTCGGTTGCAACAAAATCTCGGATCCTGAAAACAAATCGCGAAGCCCCATGTGACGACACGCCACGTATGCGGCGAACATCCCACCTTTGTCGTTGGAAGCGCCCATAAAATCACGGGCGGTTGCCGTCAATCCACCCGCGTCACGGCGGACGTTGCGGAGGAGGCTCCCCAAGGGGTCGTCCGATCGGCATGCGCGCAGGTCCTGATCCAGGGCCGACTCGCTCGCCACGCTGTATCGGTGCCTCAGAGCCGCCAAAGCCAGCCAACCGGCAATTCCCCTGGGGTCTCGCTCGCGCGGACCAATCGAGGCACAGAGGGCTATGACCGGAACCAGCAGGGCGCCACTCCACAGAATATCCATGTTGACGAGACCGAATTCGTTACGGACTAGCGATATCGCCTCCTCGGTCGCCCTCTTCGTGCGCGACCACGCGTTCGACACCTCGGATCGACTGAGTTCATGTAACGGGGTGCGATTACGGCCATCCGGTTTCGCGACGAACGCGCAGGCCCGAAACAAATGCATGACATTCATGCGAGTAAAGCCTTGCCGGCGAAGCTCTGCTAGAAACGGACTGACTTCGTCTGCAATGAATCCGCTGTGGCGCGCAGCCACCCGTGCGCTTTCGATATCCTCTGTTTTGAGCTTTACCCCGAGCGTATTTATGCGCGTAAAAGCGTCTACCGCCTCATCGAAGGTATGATCACGCATCTGGACCACGGGGATTTCATACTCGAGAACTCGACGCAGCTTCTCGAACTGTGCCTCTCGCTTCTCCCCTCGTGCGCCCTCCGGCAATGAGCGTCTGATTTGTCGATACGAGTCGTCTTCAAGCAGCGCACTGACATGGAACCAATTACTATCCCGACGAGTCGCGGCATTTGCCAAACGAAACGAATCTTCGTCAGGATTGAATACTACGTCGATGCCTTCATCTCCGTTCAAAATGCGCGACAGAGTTATGACCCGTTGCTGGCCATCAATCAACCAACAGACCTGATTGGCACGCGAAGGCCTGGGATCTCGGCGGCGAGAGCGCGCTTCGATGTCGCTCGTCCATAAGAGAAGCGTCGATATCGGGTAGCCTCGATAGATCGAGTCGATTAAGCGCGGCGCCCGACTGGGCTTCCAAACGTATTCACGTTGAAACTCGGGAACCACTAACCGGCCAGTACGATAATCGTCCACCAACTGGCGAATCTTCGTCGTTTGAATTTCCAGACGGGAACTGGTCATAGAATGCAGCACCTCACAACGGGTCGATCCGCCGTACCGTTTGTTTCAGTCAGCCAATGCCTTGAGCAAGGCGTCTCTTCCGTCCTGGTAAAACTCGATGTCCAGCTTCGTGGCCATCTCATCTGACAACTCAAACAACTGTCGACGGCACGAAACGGGCAGTAGCAATGATTTCGCTCCCTTCTCTACCGCCATCTCCGCCAGCGTCACCGCGTTGTGAATCGGCTCGATGGTACCGCCCAGAGTCACCTCGCCGACCACCACCAGCCCGCCACGCACCGACTTCTTTAGCAGGGCGCTGGCCAACGCAATCAGCGCGGGAACGCCAGTCTTAGCGCCCGTCTTGGCCGCATCGAAGCCGCGCAACTGCACCGAGAACTCGTGCGCCCGTGGGTCGCGGTCGCCAACCAGCTGCTGCGCCCTGGCATAGAGATTCTGTTCAGCGCAACGGATGGACTCTTTGAATGCCGCGGGTACCGGGTTATTCAGCACCCGGACACCGCTGCCAGGTCCTTCGGCAACCTCCAGGCGGAACAAGCCCGGGTGCTCGTCCTGACCCCCAGGGCTCAGCGTCCAGATCTGGCCGCATTCCAGGGGTTCGTCGCCGATACCACCCTGGCTTTGCAGCTCTGGAGTCGCGACGAATTTCTCAACGCCCTCGGCGCCCAGGGTGTAGCTGAAGTGGGTATTGCGGAATTCGGCAGCACCAATCCGCTTCTGCTGCTCCTTGACGCGACGACGAACTTCCAGGGCCAGGCGCACAGCCCACTCCAAATCCTCGTCACCGACCTCGCTATTCACATCCGGGTAGAGCAGCTTCAGCAAGCCACTGACCGTCTTGTTGACGCCGTTGATGTCGCGCCCAGATAGTGCGCCGCCCCAATAGACGCGGCCCTGCAGGGCCGATACGCGGCTCTGGTTGCGCAGCTGAGTGAAGCACTCCGACAGGAAATCACTGACCAACCCAAAGTGCTCGGTGAACAGCCCCGGATTCAGCTTCGGCACATCCCAGCCGGGCAGGAAGCAATGGATGCGGTCCATGAAGGCAGTGTCGTCCCGCATCTCCGGCGGCAGCGGACCGAACAGGTGTCCAATGCGCTGCTGATGCTCGACGTCCACCTCAAAGTTACCGACGAGCACGATGGATCCGTCGGCGCGGATGCTCTCCTTGCCCCGCGAGAACTCCCCGCTTTCCATGTAGCCCTTCATGATGTTGACGCCATCCTTCTGGTCGAAGGACACGCCGGACACCTCGTCGAAGCAAACCACGTCGTACTGGCACACCAAGCCGCGCTGGCCGTTGGAGTTGTTAACGAACATCCGGGCGACCGTGGCTTTTCCCCCGGAGATCAGGTGCGCATAGGGCGAAATCTGCTGGAACAGGTGCGACTTGCCGGTGCCGCGCGGCCCCAGCTCAACGAGATTGAAGTTGCGCTCGACGAAGGGCACCATCCGTAACAGCAGCGCGTCCTTGGCGCGGTCCGACAGGGTGCCCGGCTCGAAGCCCACACTGCGCAGCAGCAGGTCGCGCCACTCGGCAGTAGTGAAACCCTCGCGGCCCTTGGCCAACACGTCCAACACCTCACGTTTGGACAGCTGGATGGCGCGCAGTGCTTCGACGCCGAACGGCCGCCCCCCCTTTTCCTGCGCGATGGAAGCGTCATACCCAAGCGTCACCTCTGCATAGAAGCCGCCGGTCAGCATGCGCTCGTTTTCCTTCACCATCTCGGGTGTCAGGCGCACATCGGTCAGACGCAGGCTAGGCAGCGTCGCTACGTAGGAATCCGTTCTAGAATCAAGCCGCGCCGTTATGATGTCGATGATCTTCACGGAGCCCGATTCACGGGCGCGCGCCTTGAACAGCTCCTCCTCACCGGCTTTCACCGTACGCGACCCCAGCTGGCGCTGAACGATTTCCAAGCCTTCCTGGATTTCGGCCTCTACGGTGGTCGCACAGTACCTGCCCAGCAGGAACTCCACCACGTAGGTGGGCACGGGAAACTGTCGGCTGAAGGTACGCACAAGGTCCTTGCGAACCACATAGCCCTCGAAGGCTTCCGACGCTTTGCGGTCGAGTTCATCAAGCTGCATTACTGTTGCCCTTCATTTGTCCTTGAGCTGACAGAGCGAGTATCGACTCACTGAGCTCAACCTCCCACGGTCGTGACCATTTTCTGAATGACCTCACCGGCGGCATTCAACACCACCACGATCGCCGCGGATCCCATGTGCTCATCGTCTGCTACCGCTACGTTGGCCTTGCCATCAACCACGCTCTTTAGGCTTGCCGCGACGCTGCTCGACACCAGTGCCGACTTGGTCCGAATGTCCACCGCCAAACCCGGCAACTCCGGAGCCACTTCAACTATGCAACGCAGCCCCTTCCAGGTAACGGACGTGATCTTCACATTGGCGTCTTCGGCGCCAACGTCATCGGCGTCGAGAGAAATCACCGGCACCAGACATTCCTGCAAGCTCAAGCCCCCGTGCGCGTATTCATTGCCTGCAATGAAACACGCGGCACCAGGCGCGTACGCCACCTGAACATCCTTGCACCAGTCCCAGCCGAATGTCAGGGGCGTACCGTGCGCCGTGTCCTTCAATACAGCGCAACGCCCCCACTTCGTCTCGGTTTGGTGCTTGGGGAGTTCGGTCTTAGGCAGACCACCTGGCATGAGCAGCCAGCCATGGTCGGTGACGATGCGAATTCTCTTCCAGCCCGCTTGAAGCAGCTCGCTCACGCGTTCGACGATCTGAGCGAGCTGGGTATCTAGATCCCGCGCAAGCCGAACGCCATGCTCATGCCCATAATGATCCAGGTCGCCGGACTCCGTCCACGCACTGCCCGAGGGCTCGCCGGTCTCGTGCTTGTCCAGTGGCTGGACGCCGTTATCGGCCAGCAGCTTACGGAAGTTGTGAGCAGACAACGCCTTCCCATCGGCTGCAACTCGAGGCTCGAATTCCTGATCGTTCTTGTCCCCTGCAATGAGCTGCGCCACCGGGGAACACCATGCCTTCCCGGAGGCGGTCACGGAAGGCATGCTGGTCCAGCGCGCCTCCAGATTCGCGGTGCCGAGCTCAGCCAAGCGGCGCCGCAGCCGCACGGCCACGTCGTATCGCAATCCGTCCACGAACACGGTGCAAAGCCCCTCAGGCTGCGGAGCCTTATGCGACGTGGAGCCGTCGCCCAGTCCTCCTGATGTTCTGATGGCGTTCTGCAGCCGCTTCGCCGACTCGTCGAGCCACGGCAAATAGAGCGCGCGCAATGCGCCAGCAACGGCTTCCACGTCGGTCTTCGCGTGAACCGCCGCGAGCGCCCCAAGGGCTGCCTCGTCGACTTTCCAGCCCGTATTCTGGTAGCTCTGGGCCAGTTCTGCCGGCAAAGATCCCGTGGGCAGCTGTGCACTGTGCGCCGCCACCTGTGCCAAATGCCCCAACGCCAGCGCAAGGGGCGACTGTCCCATTCGAGCCCACAGCCAGCCGCGCCGAAAGCCGTGCTTCTCCTCAGCCGCTAGGACGGCGTTCCGAGCTTGCTCATCCGTCATTACGGCGCAGGCGGCTAACGCATACCGCAGGTCAGCCTCCTTCTGCTCATTGGCCTGGGGATACCCCGCCAGCGGCCCCTCGTCGTCGAACAATCCCAGCTGCGGAGGCTGCACTTTAGCCAGCAGTCCAAACACGTCCGGAAAGCTCGCGAAGGAGTCCCGATACAATTCGCTTACCGCGCCCCACTTGCCTTGCGCAAATGCGAGCTTCTCCGCGGCAACCAGGGGGCCATCACCCACGGGATCGAATCCAAAATCAGAGTTGCAGCACTTCAAGAACGCCTTCCAGCGCACGGCGCCCCACTGCGATTGCGCAGCCGTCGGGTCGTTCATCCACACGAGCAAGTCGCGAGTTGGATTAGGCAGCACCAACCCGCGCAGCCACTCGGCGTTGACCTGGCGCCCCGCCAGCTCCTCAACGGCCAGGTCCAACAATACGCCCGCCTCCAACGCCTGGGCGAGTGCTTCCTGAGTCGCTCGATCTTGCGCGACGTCGAGCCCGAGTCCGCCATTCTTCGAGCTAAGGAAAGCATTTACCGTCCAGTCCTTGCCGTTGACCTGACTCCAGAGCACGCCGCGATATTGCAGCTCCGCCAGCGGCTGCAGATCACGCGGGCAGCTCTCGATCGCGCGCAGGTCGGCGCGACTCACGCCAGGAAGGTAGATGACGGGCACGCCCGAACACTGGACATCCTCCAAGGTGCCCGCAATCGCGCACTTGAGCCATATCGCGGGACCAGAACGCCGCGCCGGATCGTAAGTCCCGAACGTGAACAGTTCAGGCATCTCCTTGGTCAATTTGGGCAACACTGCGCTCCAAACGCCGTCCTTGTCAGGCCATAGCACAGCGGCCGCAGGCGCCGCTGTTTGGGCGTTACCCGCAGCAGCGTGCTCGATCGCCTTTGCGACGAGAGATAGGACCGACGTCATGCGTGGTTCCGCCGCCGGACTTCCACTGGACCACGAGGCGGCGGCTGGGTTGCGCACTTGCATAGCGGGTGATTGGCGGCTCTGTCGCAAATGGGACACGGCTTGTAGTAGAGCCGCTCTTTACTTTGAATTTCCGGCGGCGCATTCCATATCGAGGAAAAATACATCGGCTCGAATTGGTACAACACCTCCCCGGGCACCAGGAACTTGTCGTCTTTGTGGGCGGCCAGATTCGACCGCATCAGCAGATCACCGGGTTCGCGCGACCCTCCGCCCTCCTGGGCATCCTGCAGCTGAGACGAGTTCAACCAACCACGGTTTCCAGTTGGCATCGCCAAAGCGAACTCCAGGTCATGGACTTCAACCTCGGAATTACCATTTTGATTCGCGGAGCGAGCCTTCGCGTGTAGTATCAAGTTGTCGTCTATCTGAATATTCAGGTGCAATCGCTCGAATAATGGGCGCGCTTTCGCATCGACCTTGACTATCATATTTGCCAGTGGCCTGCGCTTATCATCGGCCATCACCTTGGGCCCAGCGCGATGCGGCGCAACCAGCTGAAACTTGCCGTGACCGTCCGTCGGGTCCGCACAATAGAGGGTGAAGGTGTCGCCGCGCGTCTCGCCCTCGGCAGGCATCTCCACGCCGGCCTCCAAAAGCGGCATGTAGGAACCGCGCGCAAGGACAACCTCGAGGTTTTTCGCGAGGTGCAGGCGGGATTTATCATGCGCGACCCATGCCGCCCCTTCCGAGATGAGCGAAGCGCTGCGCTCTGATACGTGTACCCGCTGCGGCCCGAACAGCTCGTGCAGGCGTGCCTTGACCATTGGCATGTTGACCATCCCGCCGGTCGCGAGGCAGAGCGCCACCGATGCGGTGGAGTACCCTTCCCGTTCCAAAAGACGCTCGATGCGGGCTACACCCTTGCGCACCAGGTGCGTGACTATGCTTTCCAATTCTTCCCGGGACAGGGTGAAGTCCAAGGCGGGGTCATCGAGATCACGGAAGAACGTCGGCACGAAGATATTGACGTTGCTGCGGCTGCTCAAATCGATCTTGGCCTTCTCGCATTCGTGCATCAGCCTGGTGTGCGCCTCGGGATGGATCTCGACGCTGTCGTCGAGTTTCCTCTTAGCGCGCACTCGACGCTCGATCTCGTTGCGCAGCTCGTCATCGAAAAGATCGCCACCCACGTCATCCGTGCCATCGTTTCCGACCTGAACCAGAAGACCGTCTTCCAAGCGGCAAAGCGTGAGATCCAGCGTTCCGCCACCCCAGTCGAATACCAGCACGAGCTTGCGATCGAAACGGCGCATGGCCGCCTCGACGTCATCGTCCGATCGTAGAAATCCGTACAAAGCCGCCAATGGCTCATGCACGAACTGCACGATGCCCATGCCAGCCATGCGAAACGCGTCGCGCAAGAAAGCGCGCCGCCTCCCTTCCATGTTAACGGGAATGGTGACCAGGGCCCGCTCGGTGTTCAGGTTGGGTACTGCCTTGGAAGCCACCGCATAGCGCCGGACGTGCTCGACCACATCACGAACGATGTCCACCGGACTGCGCTCGACGCCACCGACAAAGACACTCTCGCGACCCAATAAGGTCTTGGGCGATCGGACCACATTGCCCTGCACGCCCAGCCCGGCTTTCCCTAGTCGCTCGCGCGCCTCGCGGCCAACGATGGTCTTTGATCCTTCGTAACACACCACGGAAGGAATCGGCAAACCGTGTTCGTCGTTGAAACTGATGACCCGTCCGCCTTGGATGACCGAGATAAGACTATTGGTCGTACCGAAATCAAAACTTACCACCGTCACCGCATCACACTCCCTTCAACTTGTTGACTTCGGACCGCAACGCATCCACCACCCGTTCGACCCTGTCTTGAATCACGTGCACGCGCGGCTCAGCGGCGCGCAAAGCCTCGAGACCCACCTCCAGCTGATCGATGTCCGTCATCAGGCGTCGCAGCACACGTGTGCGCAGCTGCTCGAGATCGTCGTGTAGATGAGCTCGCTCGCTGCTGACCTCGGCACGCAATGCCGCGAGCGCTTGCTCGCCCTCGCGCCGAACACGTTCCAGTTCGTCTTCGGTGCTTGCCAGCCCCTCTCGGAGCGCCTCCAGCTCCGACTCGAGGCTGGTCGCGCGGGCACGCGCAGCATCAGCCTCACGGATGGCGTCACCCGCCTTCGCGGTCCTTTCGATCGCCCGCTGGCGGAACTGGTGGCACGCCAGCCCTACCGCTGCGATGTCTTGCACTTCGGTAAGCGTGCGCAACCTGGCAGTTTCCTGATCCAGTTGACGCGCGCGAGGCCCCCAGAGCGCCAACTGAAGCATCTCCGCAACGTCCGCCAATGACAGATTTCTCGAGTCCGCCAACCATGCAGCGAGGCAATACGCTGCGTTTGTTCGCAGCTCTTCAATCTCTGCCGGCTTCATGTACGCACTCGCGTCACCGGCTGCCGCGTCTTGCTTGACCTCCAGGAGCCGCTCAAGCGCCGCGCGGGGCTCAGGCGCATCAGCCAAATCCTGAATCACTGCCTGCAGTTCGGGGGGACTGAACAGCTCATGCGCCAGCATCGCGTCGCGAACGAAGGCGCGCAGCTCCTCACGCAAGTTGCGATAGCCATGCACTCCGCGGCTGGCCAACAGCAGCTGGCGGGGCACGGCGAACAGGCGATCCTCCCGCGCAAGCCGCGCCAGACCGGCTCTTGCCTCATCACTGAGCCGCACGGCCTGGGAGATACGCCTTTCCACCGCTTCGTTCAGCGACACCTTGCGCCCTTTGAGCCGATACGCATTCTCTATGAACTGCGCCAGCGTCTCGATCTCCGGCTTGCCCTTGCCCTGCGGCTTGGCTTCATCGCGGCCCTCCTGTCGCTCATTTGCCGATGCGCCTATCGGCTCGCGTGCACCCATAGCGGCCTGCGACGCGGAAGGTTGAACTGACTCGGGGCGCTTGGAGAGCTTCTTCGGCCTGGGGTCGGACAGGTGCATTTCGCCGGTGTTCTTGTAAGTTATCGGTATTCTTTTCTCGTCACTCATCTCGTAAATTTCCTATGCCGGCAAACGCGACAACAGCCATTCGGCCCATGCGGTGGTCTGCGGGTTGCCAATCAATTCGCGGGCGGCCTTGCGCGCACCAGTCACGTTTCCGTGGGCGGCAAGTCCCTCCGCCAGCATCACCTGAAGCTTCAGTCGGTCGAATGAGGGCAAATCGCGATTCAAGCGTGCTTCGATGTCAGCGGCCTCGCCCCCCAGCTCACTCACTCCCAATGCTGCCCAATCGAGGATGCGAACCGTATCGTAGTCGGTGAGCAGGTTTTCCAAATGCACTGATTCCGCTTCGGGTGGCACGCGCACGAAATTCCAAGGCTCCTTCTCCAGGGAGGCGGCAAAGGCCAGCGCCGCATGCCGCAAGCGCCCTGGTGGCGCCAGGAAGCAGGCGTCATCGAAATGATTGAAATGAAAAGCCACCAGTGCCTGCACGGTATGCGACAAGGACCTCTCGAAGCCCTTCAGCTGATCGGCGGCCCGGCTGTATCTCTCGGGGTATTCATCGTAACGCAAGCCGGAATCTTGGGCCCGCTCCTTGGCCAACACGCCGTAGAGATAGTGGCAAATCCCGTCGAAATAGCCCGCGGCCGTCCCGAACCCTCGGCACTCTTCAATGAAGCTCCCAATGGCGGCAATGCTCAAGGTTCGATTCCGCGCCAGTTTAAAAAATGCGACCTCGACGCCGGACAGGTGCTCTACGCTCGCTATCTCGAAATTCAGCTCGAAGCTTGCGCTGGCGCCATCATTGGTGAGTTCCACGGTCACGCGGTCGTTCAAGATCGGCGCCAGGTGTTTGGACAAATCGCCAAGTTTTACTGCCTTACCGTTGACGGTGGCTTTGGACGCCCTATCAACATGGATGTCTCCAGTCGCCAACGGCTTGGTGACGCGAACCGGTGTCGCACCCACCTCGAGACCCCGCACGAACAGCATCGGTCGCGCATAGGCATGATCCTCAAATCGGTGGCGGCGCAGTTCTTCGACAGATTCGAACCGCAGATCGCACTTCTGGCACGGGTACCAGATCTTGGCCGGCGGGTAGTAGACGTCTATCCCCGTCGGCTCGTGGAACTCCATGTACCCGGTATGCCAAAACCCCATGCTCAATCTCCATCGTAGCCCCGGTCCGGCGATCGGCCGCTAACCCTATGGGCTCTGGAATCCTTGCCCGTGCTATGAGCCCGCCAGATCCCAGTGCTTGTTCAACACCTGCAGCAAGTCCTCCTGACGCCGTTTGACGAGATCGGGCTTCCAATCTCGGGTGCTCAGCACTTGCGTGGTCAGCACGAACGACGCAACTTTCTCCTTGCCCTTGAAATACTTGTCCTTCTTGACGTCGAAGTCGTAGTTCTGCGCCGCCGAGTTGCGGTGCCGATTCAAGGGCACCAGATTGGCGAGCCGGTGCACCCACTGCTGGCGCAGCGCTACATCGGGCCACCACTCGCTCCACTGAGAGGTCTCCGGTACCGTCTGAGGCAGCACGTGCTCGATTGTCAGCAATGTGGAATCGTAGGTTGCTGCGCCGTCTGAGATGAATGAATCCAGCCGCAGGATCAGGAAGTTCCTTTTTTTGGCCGGAAGCGCATAGATGTCCCCGTCCAACACAGCACGGAACTTCTGCCTCTCCTCCGCCGTCAGTTCGATGCTGACGATGGGAGCCTCGCGGCTGTGCGCGCCCTCGAGTTCGCCGAGCACCGTGGCGTAACGCTCTATGCGAGCATTCACGTCATAGCTGCACAGGTACAGGAAAGCCGACAATCGCTCGAGTTTGTGCACGAACCAAAGCACATACTCGGCATCAGCCCCATTGTCCGCCAGAAAGCGCATCGCCGGCGGAAGCCAGTCGGAGTTGTCGATCCGATTCAGCCACTTCAACAACGCGTTGACCTCGGCCGCATTAGAGGTCGACGTGTACGCACACTGTTTGGCGATCAGGTAGGCGTCGGTGTAACGCTTGATGACTCGCTCGATCAGCACCTCCCCTGACGGCACCCGGGCGATGACCTTCTCGCGAAAATCTTCCAGCAATGCGCGCCGGGCCTTCTCCTTGGCGTAGATCATGCGAATGTGGCCGAAAACGTCGGCGAACCCGTCGCGTCCCGCGTCGACTTCCAGCTCTTCCCACATATCGTTGTATTCGGCTTGCCGCGACGGATCGATGCTGCCGATCACGTCGGACTTGATAATGTCCGTGGGTAGCAGGTCCAGCCCGCGGCTGTTGAGCACGGAGAACACACGAAACGCCGACTGCTGACTGGGCGTGGACACCGCCACCAGGAAGCAGCGCTGGACGAGAAATCCACCAAAGGCAGTCAACGCCTTCTGATCGTCGCCAAAGGCCTGTTGCAGGCGCTCGAGCATCAGCAAGGCATTGGCGCGGATGTTGCGCTGCGACTCGTTGTCGAGCTGCGCCGGCTCGAGTTGGCGCAAGGCGTCCAGTTGCACGCCTTGGACGTAATGCTCGAAGAAGTCGCAGTCACGCTCGCGCAAGGTCAGCCTCGGCTTCTGCGGCAAGCCTTCCAGCTCGTTGCCCGGTTCGCACAGGTACTTCATCAAGTTGTCGCGGATCGCCCCGGCAGCCTTGTACGTGAGGGCTGCGAACAGGAGGGTCAGAGTCGTCAGGCGTTGCTGCCCATCGATGACCTCCGCGCGCGGCTTGCACTCCTCCTTGATCAGCACGATGCTGCCGAGAAAATAGGTGTCGTCCTTCTCCTTGAGGAAAAAATCATATAGATCCGAGAACAACTCTCCCGCTTGCGTCTCCGTCCAGGCGTACGGGCGCTGGTACGACGGAATGGTGTAATCGAACTCGGCACTGAAGATTTTCGCCAGCGGATACTCGGCGCCTGTTATGCGCTTGCTCATGCTCGATCCCTCGAGGCGCGCTTTTCCGCCAATGTCAGGTGGTGGTCGTTGATACGCTCTCCCCTGAACTTGTGAAACCAAGGTGCGCTTTCCACATCCTTGCCTCGGTCCTTGTCCCAGGTGATGTTGAGCTTGGGCTTCTTGTTGTGGCGAAGCACCTCGGCGGTCATGAACGGGCGGATGTTGAGGCGCACGCCGTCGTTGAGGTCGGGGTTCCAGCCGATGGGCTGCACGGAGAGCTTCTTCCAGCGCACGAAGATGTCGTAGGGCGGCTCGCCCTCCATGATGAGTTCCAGGCGGCGCTTCAGGTCCTGTGCGGCGGCCAGGCGGGCCGGCGCACCGTCGACGCCGTCACGGACGCCGGCTTCCTGCTGGCGAATCCAGTCGCCCAGGTAGGTGTGGATGAGGCGCTCAAGGTTCTTGGCATCGAGCTTGTGGTAGTTTACCAGCGCGGCGAAGCCATCCTTGAGGCCGTCCCACACGTGCCAGACAAAGGGGCGGTGGTGGAAGCGCTTAGCGTGCTGCTCGAAGAACTTGTCGCGCAGCCAAACGTCCAGGCCCTTGCCAGCGCAATCGGCATCGGCCAGCAGCTTGTCGAGCACTGCTGGCTTCCAGGTGCCGGGATGCACGGTCTCCCAGGCGGCAATCAGCAGCTTGAGCAGGCGGTCGTGTGCGGGCGACTCGCCGCGCACCGATGGCAGGCAGACGATGCCGTCATCGTCAGTGTGTTCGGTCAGCTTTTCGCAGCCGGCAATCCAGGTGCGGGCCTCGTCGGCTAATTCCATCGTCGTGTCGGTCTCACCTGGCCAGCGGTAGCCGGCCAGGCGGGCGACGGCGACTTGCAGCGGGTCAGTGGCGGGCTGCGGGTGGCCGTGGAACAGCCATTGGGTGGGGTCATCGGAATAGGGCTTGGGTAGGCCATTGGGGTAGCGTTCGGCGGCGACTTGTTGCCACTGCGCAAGGTCGAATTCGACCTTGAGTAGCGTCTGATTGGTCACCTTCAGCGATTGGTCGATTTCTCGAACCATTGGGTTGTATTGATTCGATGACAGAAAGCACCAAACCGCTGCCAAGTGCTCGCTGCTAAGTGGCCACACTACAGCGCAGTTATTGTCAAACTTAGTACCCTCGAACAGCGTGCTACGAAGCTCCCCTGTGAGGCTTACCGCCACACCTCGACGTCCCCATGCATCCGCACCCTGAAGACTGGCAAGCCCGAGTTCTGCGAGCTCGCTCAATGCACCAACTCCGTCGTCCCACTTCAGCACGCACTCTCGGCCGGCGAACGATTCTGTGACCGCAACAGTGCTCTGGTGATGAACCCATCCGGGTTCATCACCAATCTCCCAAAGGTAGTGAATGAAGCGCGCACCGTCGGACGTCCTTAACCCGTACCGACTGTCTGCGTACTGCTTAAGCAAGACCTCTGCAAGTTGGTCTCCAAGCAGTATTCTCGCGTCGGGGTTCTTGAGCTGACCAGCCTGGTTTATGCGCAACAGCGCGGCGCTTCGCAACTGCGATGCTTTCTCGGCCGCGGACTTCGACGCGCTGGCGTCAATTCCAGACATGACGCTGCCTGAGTCGGGTGGCCGGTTCGAGGTAGACAGAAGAACCACGCTTACTACTTCACCCCCTATTGCGTCGAATGCGCCAGGCCCCAGCCGCCCTGCCAACAACCAAGAATTCTTTGACAGAAGGTTGACGCGCTGCCGCTTGTATCTGCCAAGGTAGAACCACGCCTGCGGCATAACGACTTGAGCCACACCGCACGACTCAATCGACAACTCAATGCAACGCTCTAAGAAGACGTTGGCTAGGTCGTGCTTCGCATCGTCGTAGTACGCATCGCAATAGTCCCTAAGGACTTCGCTCTGCTGTCCACGGCCAAGATAGGGAACGTTTGTCACCACCAGGTGGTAACGCCCATCGAGCAACCGGGCAGCGTCCAGCAAGCCCTTGGCGGTCAGCGCCAGGTCCCAGCTATCGTCCTGCATCTCGCTCGCCGGGCCCCACAGCGTCTCCGGTCGCTCGGTGGCCAGCGCGCGACCAAGCAAGTCGCGCAGCGTGTCGAAGCTGGACGTGGCCAGGTCGTTCTTCAGGCTGCGCGCCGGGTCCAGCAGGCTTCCCAGCAGCGGCGCCTGGGCGAAGCTGGTGTGTAGCAACCGTAGCTCCTGGCGCAGCAGTTGAGCATGCGGTGCGGCATCGGGCACCAGCGCTTCCCAGTCCTTGGGGGTAGCTGCCACCTTCAAGCCGCAGCAGGCGACATTGGGTGGGGGCATGTCGGCGCGCACGCCCAGTGGGCCGCCGCATTCGTCCGGGAATCGCCACGCCGCAAGGGCCAGCGCGAAGACGGCGATTTCCACGCAGCGCGGATCCAGCTCCAGGCCATGCAGGTTGTCGGCCAGCACGGTGTCTACTGCATCCATCGCGCTCAGACCCTCGGCCGCCATGCGCATAGGCACCAGCAGCAGGAAGGCCGCCACCAGGAAGTGGCCCGAGCCGCAGCAGGGGTCAAGCAGCTTGAATGCATCTAGCCGGTCGGGCCAGCCTTCGAACTTGCCGGCGGCGGGCGTGCCGTCCTCCAACGTGCGCAGATAGGTCAGCGGCACCGGGCAGGGCTTGCCGGGGTGACGCGTCACCCACCAGGCGCCCAGCGAGTTGTGAAGCAGGAAGTCCACCATGTAGGGCTCGGTGAACAGTTGGGTGACGGCGGGCAGCTCGTCGGCGCCAATCTTCACTTCCGAGGCGTTGACCTCATCTTTGCGCCTGGCCTGCCAGAACTGGTAGACCCAGCCCAGGCTGTCGCTGGCCTTGAACACCTCGGGCGACAGCGCGGCCAGCAGCCGCTCCAGCTCGCGCTGGTGCTCGGGCGCGAAGGCCAGCTCGAACACCGGGCTCTGCGGCTTGAACACCTGCGGCAACATGCGGGCGGCCAGCTTGCCGGCCAGTTCCCAATGGCTCTTGGCGCCTATCGCCATGTCCGGGTGGTTGTCCACCATGTCGCGGCAGTCGTCCAGCGACACGGGCGCCCCCGGCTCCCACATCAGAAGTCCGTTCTCCGCCAGGAACCGCGCGAACAGCATGCGGTGCCAGTGCTCGTAGGCCACCTCCCAGACCAGGTGCTGCAGGCCCTGGGTGTCGTCCTTGTGTTTTGTATCGCCCTGCGCACGACCGTGGGCACGCAGGCGCCGGCGCAGGGCCTTGCCATCGTCATCCAGATAGTGCGGCGGCTTGGCTTCGCCGACGGCGAGCTGGGCCAGCGCGGCACGCGCGGCCTTCTCGGCCAGCTCGCTCGCGGCCTTGATGGTGTTCTCCAGCTGGCTGCGCAGAGGCTTAGCAAGCGGAGTGTTGATGAGTGCGTTCACGTGCTGCATAAGGGCGGTGGTCTTCCTTGGTCTCGTTCCGTGTTATGTCTGCTGCGTCAGCGGGTGACCCGGCAGCGCAAACACGTCGATCTCGGTCTGGCGCACCCGGCGGTTCCCCGGCCGGTGCGCGGCCAGTCCGGTGGCGGGCTTGTATATGTCCAGCCCACGCCCGAGCTTGAACAGCACGCCGTGGTCCAGCACCAGGTAGCGGTCGTGGAGCCCCGCTTCGCGCCGAACGGTGAGCGCCACGCCGTACTGCTGGTAAAGATCTTTGGCGGTGTTTGCGAATTCGCGCTCCTGCCGCTCTGCCGACTCAATCGGCGCAAAGCTGGTGAGGATTTCGATCGTCTTGGGACGCGCGCTCTCCGCAAGATGCAACAGAAACTCATTCAGATTGCGCAGCTGATGATGTGTCGCCAGGTACGGATCTATAAGTACCGCGTGCAGCGCTCCCTTCAGATGACGCGCATCGAAGAGCCTTTCATAGGGCCAGCCCGTGGAGCCATCATTGAGCCGCATGCGCGCGATGATGACCGTGGCATTGCGCTGGACGCTGGCGGGCCATACTTCTTCAGCGTCGACGCTATCCTGGTCGGCCGGTTCTGGCTGTTCTGCCGGGGGCTCCGGGTCCGTCGGCGGCACGATGGGTGCGGGCTCTCCACTAGCCAGCACAAAATCGTCCGCAGCTGCGGCAGTAGTATCGATCAAGGCTTCAGCCCGGCGCAGCGCCTCAGCGTGCTCCGCCTCGATCGTAGCCACCAGCGCCTGCACAGCCTCTTTCTGGCCGGCAATCAGCGCGGCGGCAGCGGCACGAATGTTGTCCGCCGCCTGCTCCAGCAGCACCTGCACGTCGTTCAGGGCATCGCGCGGCGCGCTCTCGGCCTCCTTGACCAGGAAACCTCCGAATTCCTCGCTGCGCTCCTGCAGGTGCTCCACCAGCGCGTCAGCTAGCAACTGCTTGACCTCTCGGTAGAATTGACGCACTTCGATCGATTGATTGACAGTGGTGCCCGCGCCCCAGATGGAGGTCACGCTGGCACGCCGCTCCGTGATCCGATCCGATACCTCTTCGGACACGAAGTCCTCGAGCATCGTGGTCACCCGCAACTCCTCGGCGGCGATCAGATCATTGGCACCTTGCAGCGAGCGTTCCAGCGAACCCTTTAGCTTCGCGGTGACATCGAAGGGCAGCGTGGCGCCGAGTTCCAGCGAATCGGAGATCGCCGCGCCTTCCTGCGACAGCTTGGTCAAATAGACTTCGAATGCGTTGGCAAACTCGGCGAAGAGCTCGGTGTATTCGCCCAGCATCTGCTGCACCTTGGGGAAGATGCGGTTGGCCACTCGAGCCTGGAAATCGTGCATGTAACCCCAGTGGCCCGAACGGCGCGTGCGCCAATGCCGTCCCACATCGTTCAGCTCAAAGTCCACGAGTTGCTGCTCGGCCAACAATGCGACGTTCTCAATGAGCATGGCATGCTGGGCGCGCTTCTCCCCCAGGCGTTCGGCCAACCGCTTCACTTGCTGCTCTACGGTGTTCTCAAACCGAGCGCTAGCCGCTCCAAATTCATCACGAAAGGTACGGAGCTTATGCTCCGCCACCTCCTTGTCTTTGATGTCACGAATGGCGATGAGCTTGTTTTGCAGCACCCCGTGCAAGTCCAGCAGGCTGGTACGTGCGCCAGTCGCGATGTTCTGCGCCGTGAGGGCTAACCGCGACTCCGTAGACAGCAGCCGCAGTAGCTGCATCTTCAATCGCTCGACACCGCCAGGATCGGATTGATCGATGGCGTAGCTCAGCGGCTTCTTCGCGATCCAGTCCCGATGCAGGATGGCCGACGTGAAGGCGATCTCGACACTGCCCAGCTGCTCTCGGTAGCGGCGCATCGCGGGCGAATCGTCTTGGTTCAGGTCGTTCAGCGTCGCGTTGATCTCCGCGGCTATGCGCAGGCGTTCGCGCTCGATGCGCACGGATAGGGAGTCGGGATCTTCGTCATTGTCCTCGGCCTGCCGAACGTACTGCTCGTAGGTCTGATCGATCTGTGTGACCACAACGATCAGCTGCTTCACGGTTCCCTTGCGCAGCAGGGACAGCAGGAAGTCCTTCTCGGACTGGCCATACGCAGCGCCAGACTTGGTCAGGAACAGCACCGCATCGACGTCTTCCACGGTCTTCTCGGTCAGGCTGACGCGAAAGCGCTCCGTGTCATCCAGCCCGGGGGTGTCGATGAGCAGCACGCCCTCTTCGAGGATCGGCGCCGGACAGGTGATCTCGATGGCCTGCACCAGGCAATGGTGCGGCTTGGCACCGGAGGTGAACTCCTTGAGCTTGCGGCGGAACTCGGTCTCGGCCTTGCGCCCGCCCTCGGCAGCCAGTTCGATCTCGATGCTGAACCCGCCCGGGTTCACGAACTGGCGCTCCAAAGCCGGCAGATCGAACACCTCGTCAGGCTCACCGTCGCGGCCCTTGCGCGGCTTGCCGAAGCTGGCCCACATCTTGACCCGGTGTGCATCGACGTGTTTCGCGTCCTCGGCATGCAGTGCCTGGAGCTTGATCCACTCCTCCTGCGCCACAAAGCGAACCGTCGCCTTGACGCGGGGGCCGTGCCGGAACGTGGTGATCGCCGCCGTTTCAGGGTTGGTGTCCTCACTGGCCAGGCGAGCGCCCAGTAGTTCGTTGACGAAGGATGATTTTCCCGTCTTGAAGCGGCCCACGACCGCCACCTTGTAATCTTCTGGCAGTTCCTGGGCGCGCAGGATCTCGTCGATCGTGTCGGCCGTGCGTTTGCACTCCTTGCCAATCTGCGCGACCGCGACATCCGAACGCGCGAGCAACGCGCCGCGCACCTGTCCGAGGTGCGCCGTGAGAATGCGGATGTCGTCTCGTAATTGCTTTGGTGTTCTCACCATCTCTCCCTGCGTGCAATGAATCGGGTCTGCGCGCGGCTCACAGGCTTACGGGGCCGTGTTTAATCTTCGCGGCTATCAGCGCTTCCACCTCCGCGAGCCACACCTTCAACTCGGCTTCGTCGTTCAGCGTGCGGCGCGGGATGGGCACGTACACGGCGTTGGGCTTCAACAGCCGCACGGCCGCATGGCGGGCCGCCTCGAAGCGGCTGGGTAGCGCCTGCGTCTTGGAAACCCAGTGATCGAGGTCGCAATCGTCCAAGGCGTCTTGCAGCTGTTCCGGCGTTGCCAGCGTGACCTGGCCCGTCGGCTGCAAGTTGTGCTTCTCGACCAACTCAGCGCGCTGCGCGTCCGTCAGCTTGCTCCAGTCCGCGTCATTCGCCAGTTGCTCGTGCTGCTGCGCGAAGGTCTGTTTGTAGCTTTCCAGCTTGGCGTTCAATGCCTGGCGCAGCAGCTCCACCGTCTTGTCCAACAGCGGGCGGACCGGATCCGGTTCGGCCAGCAGGCTGCGCTGCGACTCGATGGCATCCGCCTCCGCCTTGAGCCCCGCATACGGCCCGAGCGTCCTGGCGTGGCGCAGCAAATCGGTCAGCTGGCGCCATACGGGCATTCGCTTGGCGATGACCTCGGCCGTGCCCGTCCACTGTTTAGACGCGGCTCCAATCTCTTCAGCCCGATTGAATAGCTCCAGCAATTGCGCATTGCCCGACTGCGCCTCGACCGCCTCGATCAAACCCGCCTTGGGTACTTCCGGCGCGGGCGCATTGCCGCCCGCCCTGCCTGCCTGCTCGCGCAGCTTCGCGAGCAGTGCTGACACCTTGGAGAGCTCCTCCTTCGGCTGACAAGGCACACCGACGCCTGTGAACAGCTGGCGGATCTTGATCAGCTGCGGCGGCGTGATGCTAATTGACTCGCGCTGAAAACTGGCCTGGGTGAGCTTGGCCCGTTCCAGGCTCTTCGCATCCACCGCCTTGCCGGTGGCGTCAGTCGCCTTGATGTGACCGGTGGCCAGCAGCGCATACAGCGCGCCATCGATGGCGTCCCTGGGCCAGCCAAAAGGCGGGGATTCGAAGTTGTCCCGAACTTCGGCACCCTTCTTTCCAGGGCCGATGAACGCCAGCACTTTTTGGCAGACGGGATGTTTATCTGCTTCCTGGGTATGACCCACAGCCTTCAACGCCTCGAGGTTACCCTTGCGGGCCTCCTCCAGCACCTTGCTCCACTGCTGGTGGTCAGCCACATCGAACTGGCTGTACAGCCGTACGGCGGACGACCTGGCGGCACGGTTAATTCGGTCTGCCAGGTCGTTACCGTCGGTGGCTTCCTGTCCGCCGCCCTGGAACACGCGCACACCGGAGAAGAGCTGATCCAACAGGTCCGCGAGCTCCTTGTCCGCAGTGCGCTGGCGGCTCTCCATCGAGCGCTGGGCGTCACGTCCTTCTTCGGTGGCCGGGGTACCCCTTTTCTGCAGCGTGGCACGCGCCGCCTCCAGCGCCACGATAGCGTTGGTCAACTCGGTTTTGTGCTGCGCGGGCAGGAAGGCGAACAGTGTGGGGTTGTCCGAGCTCCTGGACTTGGCCTCAGCAATGACCGACTTCTCTTCCGTCTGCCAGCCATCCTGAATCCACAGGTACAGGTTCTTGTCATTGTCCTTGGGCAGGCTCTCGTCATACGTCGGATTGAGACGGCGCTCGACGTTTTCCTTGCCCTGCACCACACGCACCTTTTTCAAGACATCGCCGAACCGGGCCTTGAGCAGATCGGAGCGCTTCTGCTCCACGCGCTGCGGGGCCGCTTTGAGCTCAGCCTCCTGGGCGCGAAATTCGTCGTACCAGGTGCTGGACTCGCGCGTCTGCAATCGGTATTCAGTACCGCTGCCGCCGGCGAGCGCCATGACCAGGCGATCCTTGTTCTGCAGTTCTTCGAGGAGCGCCGGCAGATGCTTGCGAAGCTCTGACGAACCCGCCGCCAGATCGCTGACCAGTAGATCCGCCAGCGCCTCATCTGTCGCCTTCAAGCCGATGTCCATCGCGGCATCGGCCGGCAGCTTGTTGATGAGGTAAATGAGCTTGAGCAGTTTGGCCTTCAGCTGTGCGTTGACGTCGCCGGCCGCGAAGCGCTGGACGTTCTCGAAGACTTCCTTCGGCAACTGCGCGGTGGACACCAGGTTGGCCGCGATCTGGTCGTAGAGGAAGTCGCCCGACACGACATGCCCCAGAGGACTGTCGGCCGTGGCAAGCACCGCCTCGTGGACGACGCGCAGCTGGCTGCGCAGCTGGGACACGGTGCCCGTGGTGTCGATGGTCCGAAGCACACGTTCCCAGAATCGCCTGCGGACCGGCAGCAAGGGATAGTCCGACGTCATGAACTGCTCGTCGTCGGTTACGTGCTCTAGCTTCGTGCCACGCAGGTGCCGGGAGATCTCGCCCAGGTTGGAGCGCCACACCTTCTCTAGTTCAGGTTGGGCCGTGGGCTTCTTGGCCAGGATGATCTGGCGGGTGACGTTCTCGACGTCCCAGTCTCCCAGCATGACCTGCACAGGGAAGCGTCCCATCAAACGCTGCAGGTTGGGCATGCCGGACAGCGCCGACTGCCCCGTGCCCACGAACAGCAGCTTCCCGTTGAAGTGCTTGGACAGGGTCTCGGTCACCTCCTGAACCTGGAGGGCCTTTTCGGCGTCAGTGCCGATGAATTGCTGCAGCTCGTCCAACACCACCAGCGTTAGGGGAAACTTGTCACCCTTCGCCAGTGCCGCTTCGATGGCGCCGACCATCTGCTCGCTGCTCACGTCAGTCACTTGCGGGAACTGCGTCTTGATCAGCGAACGGACCTCCTGCTCGTTGTGGCCCAGGTCCGGCCGCACAGTGAGCAGGGCCTTCATCAGATGACTGGACACGTACATGTGCGGCAGCTCTTCGACGAGGGTACGCCCCGCGCCCTGTAGGGCGGACTCCACTCCGCCCAGCAACCCTTCACGCTTCAGCCACAGCACCAACTGCGCCTGGTTGTATTGCTCCGGCAGGTCGTTGGATTTGAAGATGATGCCCAGCAACGCGAGGCGGACTTTGTCCCCCGCCCCCGCCCCCAATTTACCCGCCGCTGCATGCAGGCCACCGTGGCGCTTGCCCTGGATAGAAAGCTCTTTGAGGTGCTCGAACACGCTGGAGGGGAGCTTGGCGATGCTGCGCGCCGCTGCGCCGTCGGCGAAGGTGTAATCCGTCCACAACGTGCGCAGCATCTTGGCCAAATGCGATTTACCGCTGCCGTAGAAGCCGGAAATCCAAACGCCAGGCTGCTCCGTCTTGGAATCCAGATTCAACAAGAACTTGTCGAGGATCGTTTCCAGCCCCTTCTCGTATTGTCCGTCACAGACAAAGGTCTCGAGTTCGTAGCGCAGGATGGCCTGCGCGGCTTCCGAGTGGTCCTCCGAGACCTCGACCACCCCGTTGTTGACCAGGCGGTTTTCCTGAGGCGCTTTGGTGTAAATGTCCCGGTTTAGCATCGTGATCCTTGCCTGGTTGTACTTCGAGTGTCGGTTCAGTCGTTGGCCAGTAGCGGCACAGCCAGGTAATTCCAGCCGTCACGCGCGTCCAACAGCCGGTATGAATGGTTCTCCGGATGGTGCTCACCCGGGAAAAAGACCAGCAGACGCCCGTTAACGGAGTCCTTGATGCCCTCAACCACGGTGGAGACCCTTGCCAGCCCGAACAAACTGCCCACCCCCAGCAGCGCGACGACCGTCTCATCATCGGCATGGGCTGCAATGCGCGCGTTCAGCTGCGCGATGAGCGCAGCGATGAATTCCGTTAGTTCACCGGTCTGATAGCCGGCCAGGTCCTCGGGGCACTCGAAGTAGGCCTCCCGGTACTCCTGAGCCGACATCCATTGTGGGAACGCATCGGTCACATCGATCAGGAGCCAACGCTTGCCGGCTTCCTGGGTGACCAGGGCGAACTCCTCCACGTTGGCCCTAAGCCGCAACTCGTCCGACTTGTCGTAGACGGCGAAGATGACCCGTTGGATAGCCGCAATGCCGGCCTGCCAAGGCAATGTCAGGTGCTGGCGGTAGGCGCCAAGCAGTTTGTTGACCTTAGACGACACGGGCGGCCTCCTGACGAACTTGCTCTTCCTCCGCAGTGAGGTAATCGGGGAAGCGAATTTCCTTGACCCCGCCCGCGTTCAGGAACACGAGCAGACCCCGATGAGACGCCGAGTGTGCCAATGCCTCCACCTCACCAGATGAGGCCGGCAGCAGATTCATCCAGTGCGACGCAAAAAGGCGCTGCCCGGACAGCCCTTCCAGGTAGCCCAGAAACAAGCACAACACGACATTCATTGGCGTCACGACCGGCATCGTCCGGGTCTTGCGGGCCTTACCCGTCAGAAAGCCCGCGGACGTCCACGTGCCGTTGACGTTTTGAGCAAACGACTTGAGCGATGCCGGGCTGAAGCGGTCTTGATGGGTAGCCGCGAGCTGCTGCTCCAGATCGGTACGCGGCACCACAGCGCCGGGCTCTTTGCTCAGGATGAAGGCTTGCGTGCCGCGTAAGAGCGGGTCCCGCGCCAAGGCGATGGTGAGGGCCAGCACCGGTTGCGCCGCCGCGTCAATCGGCCACAGGCGACGCAAGGCACGAAAGATGGCGACGCTGGGATCGAGGCCGTAAAGGCTCTTGAGATGCCGCAGGGCCAATTCACGTGCTTTCCGTGTGGGTTTTCCCAGGAGGTTTCGCGTCACCACCTGCTCCGCATAGTCACCCCCGGACGCATCGACGGGCACGTGCTCGAAGAGCACCCGCAAGTCCTCCAACATCATGGTGCGGGCGGCGTGGGGACCGTTGGTGCCGTAGCGGAAGCCGAGCTTCGAAAGCAGTTCTTCTTGCAATGCGGTCACGATTACTTGTCTTGACTCGTCAAATGGCTGGAATTCCCTCCGCTTTCGCAGCCAATAAGCGCTCGACAGCAGGGCGTACTAAAACTCACCGGGGCTGAGGTCGCCCGCCCACTTCTGGTGGCCCAGCGCTGCCGCGCCCAGAGCAAGCCTTGAGCCGACCGAAGCGTTCACAGGGGCACAACTGTGTTCAAGATTAGCAGGGATATGCGCGTTGTCGTTAACCGGTAAAAACGTAGCCCAAATGGGCTACGGCGGGGGATTGCCGTCGCGACTCCGACAACAGATTTGCCGTTATCGCCGCAAACTGGATTGAAGCCGTCACGCCATCCACCAGCCTTGCATACTTCTCCTGGGTGTCCTTGCCGGCTCACTCTTGGACGCGCTCAACCTTGGCATTGATGGCGTCTCCACCTCGGGCACAGCCCCGTCTGGCCAGCAACTCGCCTACACTCTTTCCCTACACGTATAAGGATGGATCACCGATGAGAACAAAGTTCTGGAGGGTCGCTTATGAAGAAAGCCGCCTCGATGAGATTCTTGCATCAGAAACATTGCCGTTCCCAGATTTCTCTCGGTGGCCGCAAGCTCGGAACTCCTCAATAGAAAAGGTCATCTGCGACATTCGGACCGGCCACTTTTTACTGCTTGCAAATTTTGACCGAACTTCCAGAGACGGCACGGTTCGAGGGGTTGGAAGCGTTCTTGGGCGCGAGGGAAACGGTCTAGAGGTTCGATGGAAGAAACCCATACCGACTTGGATGCTAACGCCCAACGATCAGGGTGGTGTCACACAATGGATAAACGAACCCATCTTTTGCTTTGACGCGTCTCCAGCCAAGCGATATCAACTCCAGGCGCGGTGCGCAAAAATGTTTCCGCCCAGTAATTAACTAGGCCTCCTCTTGAGTGCCATAGAATCCCGGGTCCTCCTCGCAGACTTGGTGCGTAGACCGGAGAAGCGGATCTCACGGACACCCGGGAATATAGCGGCGCCACGAACTCTACGACGCAGCTGACTTCGAGGCACCTCGACTCCGCTCGGCATACAACTCCTCCGCACGCACCTTCAGCGCACGTGCCGTATCGTCGAATCCGCGCTTCACCCAGGGTCCAGCGAAACGCATGACATGGATGCCGGTCTCGCCCAGGAAGGCATCCGTCGAGTAATACCGGCAACGGTCGGGGCCGAGCGCCTCGATCACCTGGTCGCGCCTTGCGGGATAGGGCCACTCCGCCAGCCAGGGCGCCTCCCAGGACAGCAGCCGTTGCGGCTCGACGGCGCAGACGTACTCGACGACCGGTATCAGGGTGCCCGGATTGGCGTAGTTGACCAGCTTCATCCGGATCGGTGCTCCCAACTCCAGCGTCGACTCGGCGCGCACGCACATCGGGTTCCAGTGATTGTAATCCGGCAGGTTGGTGAGCACCTCCCACACGATCGAGGCCGGGGCGTCGATCTCGATCGTGATGGAGCGCACCACGTTGGCGGGGTCATATGCCGTGCGAATGTCTTCGGGTTGCATGATCAACGGGGTCCTCGTGGTTGCAGCCGTGCACGATGATGGCAAATCGCCGGGCCCGCATCATCCGGACGGGCGAATCGCCATGGCTCCAGGAAAACGGAACCGCCCTGCCCCACGGTGGTCATACAGGGCGCAACCGGGAAAACACGCCCGGATCGCCGCGCCGGTTCAATTCCACCGCCGTCGCGGCTACACTGCAAACGTGTTTACCACCAGAAAGGGATCGATCATGGCTATCTCCGATATCCGGACCGCCGGCAGCACCGCCCTGGATGCGGGCGCCACCAAGGTGCTGCGCAACACCTATGCCCTGCTGGCCATGACGCTGCTGTTCAGCGCGCTCACCGCGAGCGTGTCGATGGCGCTGAACGTGCCGTACCTGGGGCTGTGGACGCTGCTGCCCTATTTCGTGCTGCTGTTCCTCGTCGAGAAGAACAAGAACTCCGCCGCCGGCCTGCTCTGCGTGTTCGCGCTGACGGGCTGGATGGGTTTCTCGCTCGGCCCGATCCTGAATCATTACGTCGGCATCTCGGGCTTCGAGCCCGTGCTGACCGCGCTCGGCGGCACCGCGGCGATCTTCTTCGGGCTGTCGGCCTTCGTGCTGGTGACGCGCAAGGACTTCAGCTTCGCCACCGGCTTCCTCGGCACCGGCATGCTGGTCGCCTTCGTGGCCGCCATCGCGAACTACTTCCTGCACATCCAGGCGCTGTCGCTGGTGATCACCTGCGTGTTCATGTTCCTGTCCGCGGGCTTGATCATGTGGCAGACCAGCCAGATCGTCCACGGCGGCGAGCGCAACTACATCTCCGCGACCGTGACGCTGTACGTGATGATCTACAACCTGTTCTCGATCCTGCTCAGCTTCCTCGGCGGCAGCAACGAGTGAGGCCCGACGGGGCACCCGCGGCACGGCCCCGACTCGGGGCCGTGTCGTTTCAGCACCAATGATCTTCTCGCTGCTGGTACAGGAATCCGCCGTCGGCAGGCAATCCAGCCATGCCGCCTACCGCTTCGCGTGCGCGCTCCTCGCGCGCGGTCACACGCTGTACCGCGTGTTCTTCTTCGCTGACGGCGTGCACAACAGCACCGCCCTGAACTGCGCGGCAAGCGGTGAGGCGGACCTGCCGGCGCTGTGGCGGCAGCTGGCCGCCGAGCACGGCGTGGACCTGGTCAGCTGCGTGAGCTCGGCGCTGCGTCGCGGCATCGTCGACGAGCGCGAGGCCGCGCGCCACGCGCTCGGGGCGGCCAGCCTGCGCCAGGGCTTCGAACTCTCGGGGCTGGGCCAGCTGGTCGAGGCCAGTATCCGCTCCGACCGCATCGTGGACTTCGGCGGATGAGCGCCGCGCCAGCCGCAGCGCGGCGCAGCGTGCTGGTGGTGTGCCGCAGCGCCCCGTACGGTCGCTCACGCGCGCGCGATGCCATCGATGTCGCGATGGCTTTCGCGGCCTTCGACCAGCCGGTCACGCTGCTGTTCCTCGGTGACGGCGTGCTGGCCCTCGCTACCGGGCAACGTCCTGCCGCGGAATTGTCCCGCAGCCTGGAAAAGCTGCTCGGCACCCTGGCGGACTACGGCGTGGAGGAAGTCCACGCCGATGCGACGGCGCTCGCCGCGCGCGGGCTGGACGCGCGGGACCTCGCGCTGCCGGTGCGCCTGGCCGGGCCGGCGGAGCTCCGGGAACTGTTCGACGCGCACGATCGCGTGCTCACGGTATGAACCGCCGATGAGCCTTCACATACTCTGCGCCTCGCCGTTCGCGGGCAGCTGTCTCGAGGAATGCGCCCGCGTGATCGCAGCCGACGATGCCCTGCTGCTGAGCGGCGACGGCGTCTATGCCGCGCTCGGTGAGGCCGCCGGCACGCTGCATGCGCTGCACGCGGCCGGTGTGACGATCTTCGCGCTCGCGGAGGACTGCACCGCGCGCGGCATCGATACGCGGCTACCCGGCTGCATCACCACGGTCGACTACGGCGGCTTCGTCGACCTCGCGGTCGCGCACCCGCGCACCGTGTCCTGGTTCTGAGATGACAGCTATCGCAGCGCTGCCGCCGCGCGATGCGGACGGTTTCCTGCTGGACCGGGCCGACTGGAACGAGCAGGTGGCCACCGCGCTCGCGCGCGAGGAAGGCCTGGTATTGACGCCCGCGCACCGCGAGATCCTGCACATGCTGCAGGCGTACTATCGCGAGCACGAGCACGCGCCTGCCATGCGCGCCCTGGTCAGCCTGACGCGACGCACGCTGGGTCCCGAGAAGGGCCGCAGCGTCT
>Ga0138256_10001091_pt1 | contig 29039 bp, 21 predicted proteins | sample KNB2016incub_MG_FD_105486 | JGI IMG/M metagenome (GOLD analysis project Ga0138256, IMG submission 105486) | Active sludge microbial communities from wastewater in Klosterneuburg, Austria - KNB2014incub_MG | ecosystem: Engineered > WWTP > Activated sludge > Unclassified | place: Austria... | reverse complement strand
GGCTTTTCCCTGAAACTGGTGCCCAGAAGAGGACTCGAACCTCCACGCCTCTCAGCGCTAGTACCTGAAACTAGTGCGTCTACCAATTCCGCCATCTGGGCAGGGAGGCGCATAATAGCAAACGTTTTTACGCTTGCAAAGCTTTTCGTCGCGGCGCCGACCAAGTCGGCGGTGGCGGGTGATACGGGTGACGCTCGTCGCGGCATCGCCGCACGCGCCGCCGCCAGGGCGAACGAAAAATGCGGACAACAAAAAGCCGCTCCGAAGAGCGGCTTTCCGGTGAAACTGGTGCCCAGAAGAGGACTCGAACCTCCACGCCTCTCAGCGCTAGTACCTGAAACTAGTGCGTCTACCAATTCCGCCATCTGGGCAGGTAGGCGCGCATTATAAGTTCTGAAAGAAGATTGTCAATGACTCGAAAAACGAAAAATACCCAGGAATCCACTGCCCCCACTGCGCACCCGAAGGCCGAGCGTAAATCGCCTGCCAAAGCAGCGCGCGCAACGGAAAAGCGCGACGTCCCCAAGGCAGGTCGCAGCCGCGCGGCGCGCAAGGCCGCGGCCGCGCAGATCAGCGCCATCCGCAAGGCGGATCCGTTCCACGAGCGCGAATCACAGCAGTATGAGCACCCACTGCCCAGCCGCGAATACGTGCTGCAGGTGCTGACCGAGCGCGGCGTGCCGATGTCCTTTGATGAACTGTCGGCGGCGCTCGACATCCAGCCGCAGGAAGGCGAACACTTTGACCGCCGCCTGCGGGCCATGGCCCGAGACGGCCAGATCGTGCGCAACCGCAGCGATGCCTATCTGCTGCCGGACAAGGCCGATCTGATCAAGGGGCGCGTCGAGGGCCATCCGGACGGTTTCGGCTTCCTGCGCCGTGATGACGGCGGTCAGGATGTTTTCCTCGACCCGAAGCAGATGCGCGAGCTGCTGCATGGCGACCGTGTGCTGGTCCGCATTGCCGGGCAGGATCGTCGCGGGCGCCCCGACGGCAAACTCGTCAAGGTGCTCGAGCGCGCCAACAGCCGTGTCGTCGGTCGCGTCATCAACGAGCACGGCGTGATGATCGTGGTGCCGGAGAATCGCCGGCTGGCGCAGGACATCCTGGTCGCTCCCGGAGGGCGCAAGAAGCCCGAGCCGGGCCAGATCGTCACCGTCGAACTGGTGGAGCAACCCACCAAACTGGCCCAGCCGATCGGCCGAATTGTCGAGGTGCTGGGCAACTATGCCGACCCCGGCATGGAAATCGAGATTGCGCTGCGCAAGCACGACCTCCCGTTCGACTTTTCGGCGGAGGCCAAGGCCGAGACGCGCAAGTTGCCGGCTGTGGTGCGCAAGAAGGACTGGATGGGTCGCGAGGACCTGACCAAACTGCCGCTGGTGACCATTGACGGCGAAACCGCGAAGGATTTCGACGACGCGGTTTATTGCGAGCGCCAGGGCAGGGGTTTCCGCCTGATCGTGGCCATTGCCGACGTGTCGCACTATGTGGGGACGGGCGGCGGGTTGGACTCCGATGCTTTCGATCGTGGCAACTCGGTCTATTTCCCGCGCCGGGTGATTCCGATGCTGCCGGAGAAGCTGTCCAATGGCCTGTGCTCGCTCAATCCGCAGGTCGAGCGCCTGGCGATGGTCGCTGACATGAACATCTCGACAACCGGTGAGATCAAGTCTTACCGCTTCTATCCGGCGGTGATCTGGTCGCATGCGCGCCTGACCTACACCCAGGTCGCTGCAGCCCTGTATGAGCAGGACAGCGTCGCGCGTGAGGAGCTGGGCGCGCTGATTCCTCATCTCGAGAACCTCGACAAGCTGTTCCGCGTGCTGCTGAAGGCCAGGGCCAAGCGTGGCGCGATCGATTTCGAGACCACCGAGACACGCATGATCTTCGATGACAACGGCAAGATCGCGCAGATCGTGCCCGAGGTGCGTAACGATGCCCATCGCCTGATCGAAGAATCCATGCTCGCCGCCAACGTGTGCGCCTCCGACTTTCTCGCCAAGCGCGAGCATCCCGCGCTCTACCGCGTCCATGATTCTCCGTCCGAAGACAAGCTCGCCAAGCTCCGCGAGTTCCTCAAGGAGTTCGGTCTGGGCATTGGCGGGGGCGACGAACCGCGCGCCAGCGACTACGCCAAGTTGCTGACCCAGATCAAGGATCGACCCGATGCCCAGCTACTGCAGACGGTGATGCTGCGCTCGCTCAAGCAGGCCATGTACAGCCCGGACAACGTCGGCCACTTTGGTCTGGCCTACGAGTCCTACACTCACTTCACTTCGCCGATCCGGCGCTATCCCGACCTGCTGATCCACCGCAGTATCAAGGCGGTGCTGGCCGACGGTGCATATCGTCCCGGAGACTGGGAGCAGATCGGCCTGCACTGCTCGATGACCGAGCGCCGCGCTGACGAGGCCACGCGCGACGTGGTGGCTTTCCTGAAGTGTTACTTCATGCAGGACCGTGTCGGCGAGATGTTCACCGGCAGCGTGTCGGCGGTCGTGCCATTCGGCCTGTTCGTTGCACTCGACGATATCTTCATCGAGGGCTTGTTGCACATTTCGGACCTGGGCAGCGACTACTTCCATTACGACGAGACCCGTCATGCGCTGCTGGGCGAGCGTTCGGGCAAGCAGTTCCGCCTGTCCGATCGCGTCAAGGTTCAGCTCGTACGAGTCGACATGGCGACCAACAAGATCGATTTCCGCCTGATCGAGGGGCCGCTGGCGGTTGACAAGCCGGAGCCTGTCGCCGTGCAGCCGTCGGCCAACGGGGCGCCCAAGAAGTCTGAGGCAGCCGAGGCGCTAGCCGTGCCAGTGACCGAAGTCGACAAGCCGGCGCGCAAGCCACGTGCCAAGGCCGCTGCCCAGTCCGTGCCTTCGCCGGCTGCCGAGCCGGCGAAGGTGCCGGCGCCCGCGCGCGCGCCACGCACGAAGGCGAAAGCCGCAGCGAGCGAGCCGGAAGCCGGACAGCCGAGCGTGCTCGATGCGATCCGGCAGAAGGCGGACGATCAGGAGGCTGCGGCGTTGAAACTCGCCGCTGAAGAAGCCGCAGGGGGCAAGGGGCGTAAGGCGGCGACCAAGCGTGCCTCCAGTACGCGCGCAGACGTCAGTTCAAGCGTGAGCGCCAGCACCGCCGAAAAGTCGGGCAAGAAGGCGAAGCCTGTGGCCGATAAAGGCAAGAAAACCAAGCCGGCAACCAAGTCCGAAGTCGTTGCAAAGCCGGCCCGTAAAGCCGCCGGCAAGGCGAAGTCAGCTGCCGGTGCCGACGTCAAGCCGGTAAAATCCGGTGCCTCGAAACCGGCCGCGAATCCTGGCGGCAAGACATCCACAAAGGGCTCCCGCCGTGGCTAAAGCACCAGAAGCAGCATCAACCCGCCTGATCTACGGCTTTCACGCCGTCTCTGCCAAGCTGCGCCACGCCCCGGATGCGGTGCTCGAAATCTATCTGTCGGGCGACCGCAAGGATGCCCGGGCGAAGAAGTTCATCGCCCAGGCCGAGGCCGCGGGTGCCCGCATCCTGCCCAGTGAGGGCGACAAGCTCGATGCCTTGGTGGGCACCCGCCGGCATCAGGGCGTGGTCGCCAAGGTCGACGCCACGCGGCGCGAGATCAAGCTTGCCGACGTGCTCGACAGCCTGGACGAGAACGCGTTGATCCTGGTGCTCGACGGCGTGCAGGATCCGCACAACCTCGGCGCCTGTCTGCGCGTGGCTGATGCCGCGGGAGCCCATGCCGTTGTCGCGCCCAAGGATCGTGCGGTAGGGCTCAATGCCACCGCGATCAAGGTCGCCAGCGGGGCGGCCGACACCGTACCCTACATCACCGTCACCAACCTGGCGCGGGCCCTGCGCGAGATGCAGGACGCCGGCGTGTGGGTGGTCGGTGCGGCCGGAGAGGCGGAGAAGTCGCTTTACGATGTCGATCAGAAGGTTGCCGTGGCCTGGGTGCTGGGCGCCGAAGGCGACGGCCTGCGCCGCCTGACGCGCGAGACGTGTGACGAGCTCGCGCGCATTCCGCTGCATGGCAGCGTCGAGAGTCTGAACGTGTCGGTCGCGAGTGGCATCTGCCTGTTCGAGGCAAGGCGCCAGCGCGGCTGAATGCCAGGCGTACCGTTCCGACGCCGGCGACGGGGATCTTGAGCGCCTTGATACGCCACGGCTTGCGCTACGCCGGGGCCGTGCTGGCGGTGGTCGTGGTGGCGCTGCTCGGCGCACCGCTGCTCGGGCATCTCGACCTAGCCAACATTGCCATGCTGTTCCCGCTGGCGGTGCTGTTCGCGGCGGTCTGGCTTGGGCGCGGGCCCGCGGTGCTGGCGGCCTTTCTGTCAGTGGCGCTGTTCGACTTCTTTTTCGTCAAGCCGCATTTCACCCTTGTCATCGAAGACCTGCAGTACCTGCTGACCTTCGTAGTTCTGCTCGCCGTGGCGCTGATCACCACCGAACTGGTCGCCCGACTGCGTCGCGAGCGTGATGCCGCCGGCGCGCGGGGGGAGGAGGCTGCGCGGGCTCGACTGGCGGTGGAGTCCGAGCGGCTGCGCAACACCTTGCTGGCCTCACTGTCGCACGACCTGCGCTCGCCCTTGACCGCGCTTGCGGGGCTGGCCGAGTCGCTGCCGCTCGCCGGACCGCCGTTGCCGCCTGCCCAGGCCCGGCTGGCCGAATCCATCCGTCGCGAAGCATTACGTGCGAATGCACTGGCGCGTGACCTGCTCGATCTTGCACGGCTGCAGCGCGATACCGTGAAGCTGGCACGCGAGTGGATGCCGGTTGACGAGTTGATTGCGATGGCCTTGCAGGCGCGCGAGAACGTCCTGTCGCATCATCGGCTGGCGATCAGGATCGAGCCCGAGCTGCCTCTGGTACAGGTCGATGCCGTCCTGATGGAGCGGGTGTTGTGCAACCTCATCGACAATGCGCTTGCGCATACGCCAGAGGCCGGCGGTATTGATCTTCTGGCGTGTGCCGGGCAAATGGGGCAAGGGGCGACCGATCAGGCCCGGCCAGCGCTCGTGATCTCGGTGTGCGACACCGGTAGCGGCTTGCCACCAGGCCGCGAGCAGGCGATCTTCGAGCGCTTCGTGCGCGGCGATGACGTGTCGCCGGCGGCAGCAAGGAGTGCGGGTGATATGGGTACCGGACTGGGTCTGGCGATCGTGCGGGCGATCGTCGAGGCGCATGGCGGCTCGGTCGAGGCGCGCAACCGTGAGGGCGGTGGTGCGTGCTTTACCCTGCGTCTGCCGTTCGAGGCGCAGCCCTTGCTGCCGGAGTCACCATGAAGACGCCACAGCGTTCGCTGCCGATCGTCGTGCTGGTCGAGGATGAGGCGGGCATCCGGCAGTTCGTTCGTACTGCACTGGAGTCCGAGGGCTGCAGCGTGTTCGAAGGTGAGACCCTGGCGCGCGGGCGTATTGCGGTATCGGTACGGCGGCCCGATCTGGTGGTGCTCGACCTCGGGTTGCCGGACGGCGATGGCTTGTCACTGCTGACTGAACTGCGTGGCTGGAGCACGGTGCCGGTGCTGGTGTTGTCAGCGCGCAGCGACGAAGCAGACAAGGTTGGCGCGCTCGATGCCGGAGCTGATGATTACCTGAGCAAGCCGTTCGGCGTGGCCGAGCTGCTGGCGCGCGTGCGCGCACTGTTGCGGCGCAGCCAGCGCATATCCGATGGGACCGCGCTGCGCTTCGGCAGCGTCGAAGTCGATCCCGAGCGCCGCAGCGTGCGCCGTGACGGCACCGATGTCCATCTCACCCCGACCGAGTTCAAGCTGCTGATGTTGCTGGTCGAGGCCGAAGGGCGGGTCGTCACGCAGCGTCAGCTGCTCGCCGGGGTGTGGGGGCCCAACCATGTCGAGCATGCGCATTATCTGCGCGTGTATATGGCTGGCCTGCGGCGCAAGCTCGAAGCGGATCCGTCCTTGCCGCGCCACATCCTTACCGAGTCGGGGGTGGGGTACCGGTTGCGGCGCTGAGCTTGTGCCAGGGTGGGCGCCGTGCGGATGCCGCCTGGGCGCGATAGGCGTCAGATCACCAGCTGTGTGCCGAGCTCGACCACGCGGTTGTTGGGGATGCGGAAGAAGTCGGTGGCGCTGGTGGCATTCTTCGACATCAGTGCGAACAGCTTGCCGCGCCAGCGCGCAATGTGGTGGCGGTTCAGCTTCGGGATCACCGATTCGCGAGACAGATAGAAGGTCGTTTCCATCATGTCGAAGCTCTCTCCAAAGCGCTTGCAGTGGGACAGTGCGCTGGGGATGTCGGGGTCTTCCATGAAGCCATAGCGCAGCACCACGCGCATGAAGCCCTCCCGAAGCGGGTGCAGGTAGATGCGGTCGAGTTCGCTGACGTACGGCGTATCGGCGGTCTGTACCGTCAGTAGAACAACGCGGTCGTGCAGCACCTGGTTGTGCTTCAGGTTGTGCAGCAACGCGGACGGAACGCCTTCCTTGGAACTGGTCATGAAAATGGCCGTACCCTTGACGCGATGCACGTCTTCGACCATGTCGAGAAAGACATCGAGCGGCAGGCTTTGACGCGCAACCTCTTCCATGACCATGCTGCGGCCGTGTCGCCAGGTCGTCAGTAGCGTGAAGCTCACCAGGCCAATGACGATGGGGAACCAGCCGCCCTGCGGAATCTTGATTGCGTTGGCGGCAAAGAAGGCGAGGTCGACGCTCAGCAGCCCGCCGATCAGTAACGTAACCACCAAAATGTTCCAGCGCCACAACAACACCATGACGAAGGCGATCAGCACCGTGTCGATCAACATCGTGCCGGTTACCGCGATACCGTAGGCGGCCGCCAGGTTCGATGAGTTCTCGAACCCCAGCACCAGTCCGACGACGGCGAAGTAGAGCGTCCAGTTGGTGAAGGGGACGTAAATCTGCCCCTGCTCGTGGCCGGAAGTATGGATGATCAGCATGCGTGGCAGCAGCCCCATCTGCACCGCTTGGCGAGCCACCGAGAAGGCACCCGAAATGACGGCCTGCGAAGCGATCACGGTCGCGAGCGTGGCCAGGACAAGCAGCGGGGCCATGGCCCAGCCCGGACCGAGATGGAAGAAGGGGCTTTCGATGGCGGCAGCGTCGTGCAGCAACAGGGCGCCCTGACCGAAGTAGTTCAGCACCAGTGCCGGCATCACAAAGCCGAACCACGCCAGTCGGATTGGCAGCGGACCGAAGTGCCCCATGTCCGTGTACAGGGCTTCGCCACCGGTGACTGCCAGCACGACCGAGCCCAGCGCGATGAAGGCGAGCATTGTATGGTCGATGGCGAAGCCCACAGCATAGGCAGGATTGAGTGCCGCCAGCACGTCGGGATGACGGGCGATCTCGAGTACGCCGAGTACCGCGAGCACGCCAAACCAGCACAGCATCACCGGGCCGAAGAACAGCCCCACGGCGCCCGTGCCCCGACGCTGGATCATGAACAGCGCAGTCAGGATGACCAGCGTCATCGGTAGCACGTATTCGTCCAGTTCGGGGGCGAGGATACCGATGCCTTCCACGGCCGACAGCACCGATATCGCCGGCGTGATCATGCTGTCACCGAAGAACAGCGCTGCGGCGAAGATGCCCAGCATCGACACCACCCAGGTCAGACGGTGACTGCGGGCGCGCTCGACGACCAGTGACAGCAAGGCGAGCGAGCCCCCTTCGCCGCGGTTGTCGGCCCGCATGATGATCAGCACGTACTTCAGCGTCACCAGCAGCATGATCGACCAGAACACCATCGACAGCACGCCCAGCACGTTGGCAGCCGTCACCGCGATTGGATGGTGGCCGTTGAAGATTTCCTTCAGCGCGTAGAGCGGGCTGGTGCCGATGTCACCGAACACGACGCCAACGGCGCCGAGGGTGAGTTTCGGAAGGGCCTTGCGAGCGTGCATGCGCGTCATCCTTGTGCCAGGTTTGCTGCGACCGGCAGGGCACATCGGCGGTTGAGCCGAGCGGCGATCTGCACTGCAGCATCAGGGGATGGGCCGGATGCTAGGCGCAGGAGCGTAAAGATGGCGTTAAGATTTTGCGCTGCAATAACTGGCTGGGCGTGAGCGCGAGACGGGGCAGCGACCTGGGCCGGCTCATGCCATGGCCAGGAAGTCTCCCCATTCCTCGATCGGCAGCGGTTTGCCGAACAGATAGCCCTGGTAGCGTTCGCAGCCATGCAGGCGCAGGAATTCACGCTGGGCTGGGGTCTCGACGCCTTCGGCCACGACTTCGAGACCGAGCGCGTGCGACATCGACAGAATGGTAAGCACGATGGTTTCGCTGCCCTCGTCGCTGGACATGTCGCGGATGAAGGACTGGTCGATCTTCAGCTGGTCGAAAGGCAGGCGCTTGAGGTAGGACAGCGAGGAGTAGCCGGTACCGAAGTCGTCGAGCGCGAAGTGGATGCCCAGTTCGCGCAACTGGTTCATGCGTGTGACTGTTTCGCCCAGGTCACCAAGAATTGCACTCTCGGTCAGTTCGAGCTTGAGCAGGCTGGGATTGATGCCCGCCTCGGTGATGGTGCGCCTGACGCTGTCGATGAAGTCGGGCTGGTGAAACTGACGGGCGCTGACGTTGACCGCCATCGAGAGCTGTCGAGTGTCGGTCCGAGCCTGCCAATGCGCAAGCTGCGCGCAGGCGGTACGCAGCACCCACAGCCCGATGGGCACGATCTGTCCCGTGTCCTCGGCCAGCGGGATGAACTCGGCGGGCGATATCATGCCACCCTCAGGGCGGGGCCAGCGGATCAGGGCCTCGGCACCGGTGAGTTTGCCATGACGGTCTACCTGGGGCTGGTAGAACAGGCGGAAAGCGTTGGCCTTGAGGGCTTCGTTCAGGCGCGTTTCCATGCGTGCGTTCGCATCGACCACCGCCTGCATGGCAGGGTTGAAAAAGCGCACGGTGTTGCGACCGTCCTGTTTGGCACGATACAGCGCCACCTCGGCCTGCTTGAGCAGAGCCTCGAGCGAGCTCGCCTTGCCCTGAAACAGGCTGATGCCGATGCTGACAGTGGCGTAATGCAGATCGCCTTTGTCGGCACCGAGCATGTAGCTGCCGTCGAGTTCGTGCTGCACCTTCTTGGCAAAGTGCTCGGCATGGGTCAGTGCATCAGCCTCGGTGTTGCCGATGCGTTTGATCAGAATGGCAAAATCATCGTCGCCGTGGCGGGCAACGGTGTCTTCTTCGCGTACGCACGAACGCAGACGCCGGGCCACTTCGCGCAGCAGCTCGTCGCCAACGGGGTGGCCCTGGGTATCGTTCAGCTGCTGGAAGCGGTCGATGTCGAGCATCATCAGCATGCCGTGGGTGTCGCTGCGGCTGCTGCTGCGCAGGGCCTGGGCGAGGCGGTCGTAGAGCAGCGCGCGATTGGGCAGCTCGGTCAGGGCGTCGTAGTAGGCGAGACGATGCAGCAGGGCTGCGGACTGCTTGCGCTGGGTGATGTCCTCTTTCACCGCGACGTAGTGCGTGACGGCGCCATCCGGTTGTTTGATCGGAGCGATGGTTGCCAGTTCGAGATAGCTCGAGCCGTCCTTGCGGGTGTTGTGGAATTCACCGCGCCAGACCTGTCCGCTGGACAGGGTCTCCCACATGTGTTCATAGGTGGCCTGCGGGGTCCGGCCGGTGTTGAGGAGGCGCGGATTCTTTCCGAGCACTTCCTCGAGCGTGTAGCCGGTCGTGCGCTGGAAGGCCTCATTGACATAGACGATCTGTGCTGCGGTGTCGGTGATGACGATGCATTCGGGACTTTGCTCGATGGCCATCGACAAGCGGCGCAATTCGGCATCGCGCCTTTCGATCTCCGCTGCCATGTGGTCGATGCCCCGGGCCAGGCCATCGAGTTCGCCGACCCCGGACTGTTGTTCGATGCGGATGTCCAGTCTGCCTGCCGCGATACCGTTCACGACCGTGCTCACGCGGGATGCCCACACGTCGATCAAGCGGTAGATGTAGAGGCGTGCAATGACTGCTGAAGCCAGCGCGATGGCGGCCAGTACCGCGAGATGCAGCTGGAAGCGCCGTGCCACCGCATTCATCGAGTGCTCAAGTGGTGAGCCGATCACGACGAAACCACTGCCTGGCGCGAACCCGGGTTCGGCGATGCCGTACAGGCGCTGTTTGCCATCGAGCCCCGGGAGTTGCGCGACGACTGCGTCACGGGTCCTGACGAGACGCCCCAGGGTGTCCAGCGTCGCTGGCAGAACCACCTGCTCGCGCCAGCGCGCCGAGTCCGGGTGATGCGACAGCACCTGGCCGCCGGCGCTGATCAGGCTGGCTTCCCAGCCCGGCGGCAGCTTGAACTGCTGGACCAGACGGTCGAACCAGGCCAGCGTGATCGAGGCGAAGATGACGCCGCGCACCGCGCCCGTGGCGCTGGTGAGCGGGTAGCCGAATACCATCACCGTTTGCCCGGAGAAGCGACCAGTGACGAATTCGCCCGGCGATATCCCCGTGCCCTGCAGACCGCTCTGAAACCAGGCACGGTCGGACACGTTGACCGCTGCGGTCTTGGGCAGCGCGCTGCAGGACACCGTGCCGTCGGGCAGGGCGACACCAATGTTGGCAAAGTCTTCGAAAGACTCCAGCAGTCGCCGGGCGATTCCCGCGCATTCAGTGCTGTTCAGGGTCTCCAGGTCATTGGACCGAGCCATGATCTGCAGGGCAAGGGCAACGGCCTGGTGTGCCGACTTCGCTTCCCGGGCCACATCCACCAGTCGATGCTCGATCTCGGTGTGGAGGTCGGCAACGGCCTGATTGCGCCGCTCCTGATAGTCGAACAACACGAACAGGAACACCGGGACGACGGCAATCGCGATCGTCAGCCAGAGTCTCATGTTGAGCGAGTTGCGGGTCATCGTACGCATGGTGTCGCCAGGGGTCCTTCTCCGGTACGGGCTGATGCTTCAGTAGGCCAAGGTCGGGGGACTGTGCCCCAAGTTGGGCAGAATGTCTCGTCATGGTTGGTCCTTGGCGCCGAGTAATTCACGGCGCCGTTGTCGGCATTACAGCGGCCACGCCCAAAGCAGCATGGGTACTCCGGCGACAATGACGATTACGTCGAGCGGCAGCCCCATGCGCCAGTAGTCGCCGAAGCGAAAGCCGCCGGGGCCGAGGATGAGGGTGTTGTTCTGGTGACCGATCGGGGTCAGGAAAGCACAGGATGCGCCCAGCGCCACCGCCATCAGGAAGGTGTCGGGGTTGACGCCAAGCTGTGTCGCGGCACCCAGTGCGATGGGTGCCATGACGGCGGCCGTAGCGGCATTGTTCATCAGGTCGGTGAGCACGATCGTGGTCAGCAGGATGACGATCAGGCCGAGCACCGCATCTCCGTTCGCCAGCGAGTCGAACAGCAGGCGGGCAATCAGGTCGGCGGTGCCGGTGGCCTGCATGGCACCGGCGACGGGCAACAAGGCGGCAAGCAGGACGACGACCGGCCAGTCCACCGCTTCGTACACCGCGCGCAGCGACACGGTGCGCAGGGCCATTGATGCCAGCACCCCGGCGGCAAACGTGACCGCCGCCGGAAACCAGCCCAGGGCGGCGATCAGCACGGCCGCCAGCATGATTGCGGTGGCTGTGATGGCCCTGCGGCGGTTGGGAATGTGCAAATCGCGTGGGGCCAGAGGAACACAGCCGAAATCGGCCGCAAACTCGGCCACGGTGTCGGACGGGCCCTGCATCAGCAACAGGTCGCCAGGGCGAAGTTTGAGGGTGCGCAGCCGCGTCCGGGCACGTGCACCGTCGCGCGATACGGCGAGCAGGTTCAGGCCGTAGCGCGAGCGCAGCAGGATGTCGCTGGCCGAGCGACCGTCGAGGGATGATTCCGGGCGCACGACCAGTTCTTGCAGGATCAGGTCGTCGCTGCGGGTTTCGCTGCCATCGCTCTCGTCTGCCTTGTCGTCAGGCGTCGCCTCGGGTGCCGTGCCTGGCACGCTGTTGTCGGCGCGGGCGCCACGCTGAGTCGTCGATGCCTTGCCCTTTTCGGCGACGCTATCCTCGCCGTCCTTTTCCGCTTCTTTCGCTTCTTCGAGCTGCAGCCCCAGCCGGGACAATATTTTTGCGAGCGCCTCGACGTCCGCCTCGATCACCAGAATGTCGCCGGCGCGTATCACTCGGCCTCCGCTTGGTGCCGTCATCCTCACGTCGTTGCGCACGAGCCCGACAACCTGCGCGTCGGCCTCGTCCAGATCGAGCTCCAGCTCGCGCAGGCGCAGGCCGGCGGCGCGGCTGTCGGGCTGCACGCGTGCCTCGGTGAGATAGGCGCCGGTGTCGAAGCGGTTGCCTGCAGCCTGCGTCCTTACCGGCACCAGCCGCCAACCAAGCAGGACAATGAACATGATCCCGGCCAGGGTCAGCGGTAGACCGACTGGGGTGAAGTCGAACATGCCGAACCCGGCTGTGCCGGCCTGATTGGCCCGGAAGCCGGCCACGATGAGGTTGGGCGGGGTGCCGATCAGTGTCGTCGTACCGCCCAGAATCGAGGCTGCGGCCAAAGGCATCAGCAGCCTGCCGGGTGGCAGCTTCAAGCGGCTCGACAGCTGCAGCGCCACCGGCATCAGCAGGGCGAGTGCCCCCACGTTGTTCATGAAGGCTGACAGTACGGCGGCCAGCAGGGTCAGTGCGGCAATGCTCAGCGTGGGGCCGGCACGCGCCGGAAGCACCGCATGTGTCAGGGCATCGACTGCGCCCGAGGTCTGCAGTGCGCGACTCAGCACCAGCACGCAGGCCACGGTAATGACTGCCGGGTGGCCGAAGCCGACAAAGGCGACACCAGGCTCGACCAGTCCGGCCAGCACGCAGGCCAGCAAGGCCGCAATAGCCACCATGTCGTGTCGCCAGCGGCCCCGGAGAAAGGCGGTGATCGTGCCGGCGAGGATGGCAAGGATCAGCATCTGGTCAGCAGTCATCAGCTCCTCTGGCATTTACACATCGGGAAGCCGATCACCTGGCCCGGCGCATCCCGCTGTCAATATATATGCCCGGTTGGTGACAAGTAAATGCAGCGCTTGTGCGGCGGACGGGAGCGAGTCCCCGGCGGCGCGGCCGGAGGGCAGGTCGAGCCTATTCGGTATCGAACCCCAGCAGTTTGCTGTCGATGATGCGGCTAACGACCGCCTCGGGCACGTCGTTTTCCCAGCCGCCACGACCGCGGCGCAGGCCCTGCAGCACTTCGGTGACGTCGATGTGCAGGTGACTGTCGTCCTGCGGAAGCACGGCGACGAGTTTGTCGTTGGTGACGAGATGGGCGAGCAGGAGCTTCAGATTGGCCGGCACCACGACGTTGTCCAGGGTGACCAGCTCGCCGGGCCCGGCGCCCCTGGGGCGCGCCGGGTAGACATATACGTGGGTATTGTCCGGGAACAGCTTGCCGAAGGCTTCGAGAATGCCGCCTTCCAGGCCTTCGTAGTACTTCTCGTCAAACAGGAAGTCGAAGTCGCGCACCGACAACACGATGCCGATCGGCTTTTGCGTGTAGCGCCGCAGATAGGCACGCAGGCGGAAGAAACGCACGTAGTCCGAGATCATCACCGTGTAGCCCAGCGAGGTCAGCAGGTCCACGCGAGCCAGAAAGTCGGCGCCATCGACGTTGTCGCCACTGACCAGCGAGTTCATCGTGATTTCGGCCAGCGATACGATGCCGGCTTCGTCGACTGCGGCCAGCTGGCTGAATTGCTTGAGCCCGGCGGCCATCATGTCGACGTTGACGCAGGGCACCGGCTTGAAGCTGCCACGCATCACCATGACCGGCTGGCGGTAGAGCAGATCGCCCGGCACCACGACCTCGCCTTCCGGGTTGAACACCACCGCGCGGGTCAGCCAGCTGCGGATCAGGTGCAGGTTCATCAGGCGGTTTTCCACTTCCTCGAAGTAAGGACCGGAGAAATGGATGAGATCGACCTCGATGCGTTCGGGCGTCAGGCCGTCGCCCAGCCCTTCGACGATCCATTCCGGATGGTCGCGGTTGAAGAAGGCGCCGTGGATGAGGTTGACGCCAAGGATGCCAAGCGCGTCCGATTGCTGGGCGTTGGTATCGTCGAGCATGCGCACGTGCATGACGACGTCGCTGGGTGCCGCCCCTGGGTGCAACTGCAGGCGAATGCCCACCCAGCCGTGACATTCGTTCTTCTGCCGGAAGCTGCGGGCGGTGACGGTCGCAGCATAGGCAAAGAAGGTGGTGTTCTTCGGTCGCAGATGGGCGAGCCGTTCAACCACCTGGTTAAACTCCTTGTCCAGCATTTGCAGCAGCCTTGCGCGACTGACGTAGCGGTCGACATGACCGTAGATGTCGTCGCTGACCGCCATGTCGTAGGCCGACATGGTCTTGGCAACGGTGCCTGCGGCCGCCCCGACCTGGAAGAAGCGGCGTGCCACTTCCTGCCCGGCACCGATCTCGACGATGGAGCCGTACTTCAAGGGGTCGAGGTTGAGCGTCAGGGCCTTTTGATCAGTGGTGAGGAGAGTGTCGCGTTTGCGCATGGGTCGATTCCTTGGCAGGCCTACTTGAGCTTGAAGCCGCGATTGTGCAGCGCTTCGACGAGACGATCCCGGCCCGAAAGGGTCTGCGGGCCGGCGATGCGCTTGGCTGAATGTACGGCCCAGGTGCCATGCACCTTCATATGCTGGGCTTCGTAGAAGCGGGCCATGGTGGTGTTGTAGGCCTCAAGGCCGGCATCCTGGGCTTCGAGGCTGTATTTTTCATGATGCAGCACCACTGATTGCGGCGGGCGCGGCTTGACGGCGGCGGGCTGCGCGGGGTCGGGACGACCGACGCACATGCCGAATACCGCGACCACGCCCGGGGGTAGCGCCAGCAGTTCGGCGACCTTCTCAGGCTGGTTGCGCATGCCGCCGATGTACACCGTCCCGAGCCCGAGCGATTCGGCTGCAACCGCCGCGTTCTGGGCAGCGAGGGCGGCATCGATGACGCCGACGAGGAACATCTCGGTGTAGTCGAGCGCCTCGGCCGGACGCTGGGTGAGCTCGGCCAGGCGGGCGAGGCGGGCGAGATCGGCAAGCCACACGAGTTGCAGCGGTGCGTCCCGCACATGCGCCTGGCCACCGGCACATTCGGCGAGCGCGGCGCGCGTCGCTGGATTGCGCACGGCAACCACGCTCCAGGCCTGCAGGTTGGACGAGCTGGCCGCCGACTGGGCTGCGGCAACAATCGCGGTCAGCATGTCGTCGCCTACTGCGTCGGGCAGGTAGGTGCGCACTGAGCGGTGGTCGAGCAACTGTTCGATCAGCGGGGAACAGGCCGCGTTGAGGTGGGCACTGAGGGGGGCACTTGGTTGGGCGCCGTCATCACCGTAGCGCGCGCGCAGGCGTTGTTGGGCAAGGGACATCGTGAGCTCCGGTTGCTGCACAAGCCAGCGAGTATATTGACATGGCGTGGGATCTGGTGATCATGCTGACCGACGCCGCAGATTGCGGATGCATTCCGGCCAACGAGCAGATTATGGTTCGATGTTGAAAAATTGATCTTGATGCTGGTATTACGTTAACGTCAACGGCAATATTGCTGAGGGCGGGCTCATCGTGCAGGCCCGCAGCTGGTTTTGATCACAACGAAGAGAGGGAACACCATGAGCGCCGTAGCCGAATTCATCGCCGCCCGCGATTTCCTGCTGCAACACCGCAGCGACTATGCCACCGCCTATGCAGGCTTCAAGTGGCCCAAGCTGAAGGAGTTCAACTGGGCTCTGGACCATTTCGACGCCATGGCCGAGGGTAACGACAACCCGGCGTTGTGGATCGTCGAAGAAGACGGCAGCGAAGCTAAGTTGAGCTTTGCCGAAATGTCGGTGCGCTCGAATCGTGTCGCCAACTGGCTGCGCAAGGAGGGCGTCAAACGCGGTGATCGCATCCTGATCATGCTCGGCAACGAAGTGCCGCTTTGGGAAACCATGCTCGCCGCGATCAAACTCGGCGCGGTCGTGATCCCCGCCACGACGCTGCTGACCCCGGAGGACCTCGACGACCGCGTCGAGCGTGGACAGGTGAAGCACGTCGTGATCGGCACGGCCCATACCGACAAGTTCGAGGCCCTGCCGGGCAACTTTTCCCGCATTGCCGTGGGTGGCGCGCCGGCGGGCTGGAAGGCGTTCGAGGACGCGGCAGCCGAGTCCGACATGTTCACCCCGGACGCTGTGACCCGGGTCGATGATCCCTTGCTGCTGTACTTCACCTCGGGTACCACCTCCAAGCCCAAACTCGTGCTGCACACCCATCAGTCCTACCCGGTCGGCCACTTGTCGACCATGTACTGGATCGGTCTCAAGCCCAATGACCGTCACCTCAACATTTCTTCGCCGGGCTGGGCCAAGCATGCCTGGAGTTGTTTCTTCGCGCCGTGGAATGCCGGCGCCTGCGTGTTTCTGTACAACTACAATCGCTTCAACGCGAAGGCGTTGCTCGACGTGATCGTGAAGTACGAAGTCAGCACAATGTGCGCTCCGCCGACCGTGTGGCGCATGCTGATCCAGCAGGACCTCGCCAGCGTCAAGACCAAGCTGCGCGAACTGATCGGCGCCGGTGAGCCGCTCAACCCCGAGGTGATCGACCAGGTCAGGAATGCCTGGGGCATCACCATTCGCGATGGCTTTGGCCAGACCGAAACCACCGCGGAGATCGGCAATACACCCGACCAGCCGCTCAAGCCCGGCTCAATGGGGCGCCCCTTGCCCGGCTTCAGGATTGCCCTGCTCGACGTCGACAGCAAGCCGACGGTCGAAGGCGAGATCTCGCTGGTGATGGGCGAGCATCGTCCGATTGGCCTGATGGTCGGCTACTCGGGTGACCCGGCCAAGACCGCGGAAGTGATGCGTGACGGCCACTATCGCACGGGTGACGTTGCCAGCATCGATGACGACGGTTACATCACCTATGTCGGTCGCGCCGACGACGTGTTCAAGGCTTCCGACTATCGCATCAGCCCGTTCGAGCTCGAAAGCGTGCTGATCGAACATCCGGCGGTGGCCGAGGCCGCGGTCGTGCCGAGCCCGGACCCGCTGCGCCTGGCGGTGCCCAAGGCCTTCGTGATCCTCGTTGCCGGGCAGGAGCCGAGCAAGGAGCTGGCGCGGGACATCTTCGCCTTCACCCGTGAGCGTCTGGCGCCGTTCAAGCGCATCCGCCGCCTGTCCTTCGCCGACTTGCCCAAGACCATCTCGGGCAAGATCCGTCGCGTCGAACTGCGCAAGGCCGAGGAGGCGCGGGGTGAAGGGGTGCGCGGTGAGCTTGAGTTCTTCGAGGAAGACTTTCCCGACCTGAAGGGCTGATTCAGAGGCCCGCCACAGCCGGCATGCTGCTATAATTCGTGCCGTGGCGGGTCTCCCCGCATTGCAGCGTGGTGAATCTGGTCAGGGCCGGAAGGCAGCAGCCACAGCCGCTCCCTGCAAGTGCCGGGGGTCAGGCTCGCCACCCCGAATCGTGAAAGCCGAAGGGCGCTCAATATTGAGCGCCCTTCGGCTTTTTACTTGGCCTGGCTGCGACTGCGTCATCGGGTGAGGGCGATGATCGCTGCCGGAGGCGCCTCCTGGCTCTGCTAGAATTGCGCGCCATGAGCTATCAGGTCCTTGCGCGCAAGTGGCGGCCGAAGTCCTTCGGCACGCTGGTCGGTCAGGAGCACGTCGTGCGTGCGCTGACGCATGCGCTCGCCACCGGCAGACTGCACCACGCCTGGTTATTTACCGGGACCCGTGGCGTTGGCAAGACCACCATCAGCCGCATCCTGGCAAAAGCGCTGAACTGCGAGGTCGGCGTCACCCCCGAACCGTGTGGGGTGTGCGACGCCTGTCGGGCAATTGATACCGACCGCTTTCCGGACTACGTCGAGATGGACGCCGCGTCGAACCGGGGCGTCGATGACATGGCGGCCTTGCTCGACAAGGCGGTGTATGCACCCGTGCAGGGACGCTACAAGGTGTACATGATCGACGAAGTCCACATGCTCACCGGTCATGCCTTCAACGCCATGCTGAAGACGCTGGAAGAGCCGCCCGAGCACGTCAAGTTCATCCTCGCCACCACCGATCCGCAGAAGATTCCGGTCACGGTGCTGTCGCGCTGTCTGCAGTTCAACCTCAAGCAGATGCCACCTGGGCACATCGTCGACCATCTCGCGCGCATTCTGCAGGCGGAGGCGGTGCCTTTCGAGCCGGGCGCGCTGCGCCATCTGGCAAAGGCCGCCAGCGGATCAATGCGCGATGCCTTGTCGCTGCTCGACCAGTCGATCGCCCATGGTGCAGGCAGGGTGGAGGAGGAGCACGTCACCCAGATGCTCGGTACAGTCGGCGACGATCACCTGTATGCGGTGCTCGATGCCCTGGCTACCGCCAAGGTGAATGGTCTCCTGGCGGTGGCCGATGGCATGGAGGCGCGTAGCCTGTCGTTCGATGCGGCGCTGCAGTCGCTGGCGACGCTGCTCCATCGCATCGCCCTCGCTCAGTACGCGCCCGAAGCGATAGCGGACGAGATCGAGCGGGCGCGGATCACCGCCTACACAGGCGTCTTTGATGCCGAGTTCCTGCAACTGGCCTATCAGATCGCGATCCATGGGCGTGATGAGTTGCCGCTGGCCCCCGACGAATACACCGGCTTCACGATGACGCTGCTGCGTTTGCACGCTTTCCGTCCCGACCAGCCTGCCGCGCTCGGTGGCCCGGGAGTGGTACCCGGAGGGAGCGGACAGGCCAAGGCCCTGCCGCCGGCTGATCAGCAATCGGCGGTGGTGCCATCCGCTGGGGCGGCGCTCAAGCGTCAGGCTGGCCCTGCTGGCGGTGTGACCGGGATGAGCGCCTTGCCGCCGACGCCAGGGGCTGACGCTGCCGCGCAGCCCGAGGCCGTGGCGGCGGCTGCCCCTGATTCCACCCGCCAGGTGGCGTCGCCCGCCGTGTCGCACGACCCTGCTGCGGTGAGAAATGCTCCGCGGGTTGATCACGATGTACCGCCCTGGGAGGATCTTCCACCCGAGGCCTACGCCGGCTCCGAGGCCTACACCGGCGATTTCAGCGCGTCTGTCTTGATGTTGCCTGGCACGTCGACAACGGCCGCGGCGCTCCCCCGGGCTATCGAACAAGAGCTTCCGGTCCTGCCGTCGGCGCCTGAGGTGGATGCGCCAGCTGCCATTGAAACCGGCCTGAGGACACCATCCGGTTGCGGCGCGGATGCTGCCGCCTTGCTGGCGATGGGGGACTGGCGCGGCCTGATCCGCGTGCTCGAGCTTGGTGGCCTGGTCCGCGAACTCGCTCAGCATTGCGAATGGGTCGATTTCAATGACGACGAACTGCGCTTGCGGCTGTCAATGGCACATCGTCATCTGCTCGACATGAATCGAGGCGCTGCGGATCGACTGCAGGATCTGATTGGCAGCGCCTGCGGCCAGATGATGCGTGTGCGAATCGAGATCGGCGACATCGCTGGCGAGACGCCGGCCCAGCGCGACGAACTTGAACGTCGTGCGCGACACGCCGACGCCGTGGCCGCACTCGAGGCTGATCCTTTCGTGCGCGAACTCATCGAACGTTTCGATGCGACGCTCGTCGAGAGCAGCGTAAAACCGCTGTGAGCAGGGTGCGCAGCGCAAATTTCCATTTTTCTCAATAAAAGCAGTGGAGTACGCAAAATGATGAAAGGCGGAATTGCCGGGCTGATGAAGCAGGCCCAGCAGATGCAGGAAAACATGAAGAAAATGCAGGACCAGCTCGCCTCGGTCGAAGTCGAGGGACAGGCTGGCGCGGGCATGGTCAAGGTGCAGATGACCTGCAAGCACGACGTGCGTCGCGTGTCGATCGACGATTCGGTGATGGACGACAAGGAGATGCTTGAAGACCTCGTTGCGGCGGCGTTGAACGACGCGGTGCGCAAGGTCGAGGCCACGACGCAGGAGAGGATGTCCGGCTTTACCGCCGGCCTGAACCTGCCGCCCGGCATGAAGCTGCCGTTCTGACGGAAGCGGGCGGATGTCGCCTTCGAGCCTCGACGAACTGATCGAAGCCTTACGCTGCCTGCCCAGCGTCGGGCCCAAGTCGGCGCAGCGCATGGCCTACCATTTGCTGCAGCGTGATCAGCGTGGTGCGGCAAGGCTGGCGAGAGCGCTTGGGCACGCGCTCGAAGTGCTGCGCCACTGTGAGCAGTGCAATACCTTCAGCGAGGAAGCCGTTTGCCAGCGCTGCGCCAATCCGCGGCGCGATGCGTCAACGCTGTGCGTGGTGGAAATGCCGGCCGATCTCGCGATGATCGAGCAGACGCAGTCCTACAGCGGGCTGTATTACGTGCTGATGGGGCGCTTGTCGCCGCTCGACGGTATTGGTCCGCGCGAGTTGCGACTGGATAAACTGATCGCACGGGCCAGCGACGGCAGGGTGCGGGAAGTCATCCTCGCGACCAATTTCACCAATGAAGGCGAGGCCACCGCACACACGCTGGCCGGCCTGCTTGCGGCGCGCGGACTCAAGGTTAGCCGCCTGTCTCGCGGGGTCCCGGTGGGAGGGGAGCTGGAATATACCGACGCCGGCACGATCGCACAGGCGCTGGTGGAGCGGCGTTCAGTCTGATTTCGCTGCTGCGATGCAGCAAAATGGCCGGTGCCGGCTATTTTTCACTGCCTTTGTGCGACGCTGAAAGCCTTGTCCCGATTGGCAAATCGGCCTTTGCGCTTTCTCTGCTGCAGTGACTCCGTTATAATTCTTCAGTTATTTGTATCCGAGTCTTTCGTTTTCCTTTATGGGAAGAGGGTCATGAGCGTTGATCAAAAGATGGACAGTGGCCGCCGCAACCTGCTGCTGGCGACGTCCGCTGTAGGCGGTGTCGCCGCTGTGGCAACGGCAGTGCCGTTCGTTGCCAGCCTGACGCCGTCAGAGCGTGCCAAGGCAGCCGGTGCGCCGGTCGAGGTGGATGTGAGCAAGCTCGCCCCTGGCGAGATGATGGTCGCGGAGTGGCGCGGAAAACCAGTGTGGGCTCTGCGCCGTACGCCTGAGATGCTGGCTTCGCTCGACAAGACCGAGGACAAGGTCACCGATCCGGACTCGGATGTACCTCAGCAGCCGGACTACGCCAAGAACAAGCACCGTTCGATCAATCCCGAATATCTGATCGCAGTGGGTATCTGTACGCACCTGGGCTGTTCGCCGTCCGAGAAGTTCAAGATCGGTGCGGAAAGCGGCATGGGTACGGACTGGCCGGGCGGCTTCTTTTGCCCCTGCCATGGCTCGCTCTTCGACCTGGCAGGTCGCGTGTATAAGAGCATGCCGGCCCCGACGAATCTCGAGATTCCGCCACACAAGTATCTCGCGGATACCACCATTCTTGTTGGCGATGACGGGAAGGCATAAGCGATGACGACCAAATCCCAGGCTGTGCTCAACTGGATCGATGAGCGCTTTCCGCTCACGTCGTCCATCAAGGGGCACCTCACCGAGTACTACGCTCCGAAGAACTTCAACTTCTGGTATTTCTTCGGTTCGCTGGCGCTGTTAGCGCTGGTGATCCAGATCCTGACCGGTATTTTCCTCGTCATGCACTACAAGCCGGATGCGTCGCTGAACGCGGCCGGCGTGCCCGTGGCCTTCGCCAGCGTCGAGTACATCATGCGCGAAGTGCCGGGGGGGTGGCTGATCCGCTACCTGCACTCCACCGGTGCTTCGGCGTTCTTCATCGTCGTGTACCTGCATATGTTCCGTGGCCTGCTCTACGGTTCCTACCGCAAGCCGCGCGAACTGATCTGGATCTTTGGCACCCTGATCTTCCTCGCGCTGATGGCCGAGGCATTCATGGGTTATCTGCTGCCTTGGGGGCAAATGTCCTTCTGGGGTGCGCAGGTCATCGTCAACCTGTTCTCTGCGATCCCCGTGATTGGTCCCGATCTTTCGCTGGTCATTCGTGGTGACTTCGTGGTTTCCGATGCCACCCTGAACCGATTCTTCTCCTTCCACGTCATTGCCGTGCCGCTGGTGCTGATCGGTCTTGTTGCTGCGCACATCATCGCGCTGCACGAGGTCGGTTCCAACAACCCCGACGGTGTGGAGATCAAGAAGAAGAAGGATGCCAACGGCATCCCGCTAGACGGCATTCCCTTCCATCCGTATTACACGGTGAAGGACATCGTCGGCGTGGTGGTCTTCCTGTTCTTCTTCAGCGCAGTGGTGTTCTTCGCGCCCGAAGGCGGAGGTTACTTCCTTGAGTACAACAACTTCATCCCGGCTGATCCCCTGAAGACGCCGCCACACATTGCGCCGGTGTGGTACTTCACCCCCTTCTATTCCATCCTGCGTGCGGTCACCTATCCGCTGTTCGGGCTGGATGCCAAGTTCTGGGGTGTGGTGGCAATGGGTGCGTCAGTGGTGATCATCGCCTTCCTGCCCTGGCTGGACCGCAGCCCGGTGAAGTCGATGCGCTACAAGGGCCCGATCTTCAAGTTTGCGGTGTTCGTCTTCATCATCTGCTTCTTCATCCTGGGTTACCTGGGTGTGCTGCCTGTGAGTCCGGGTCGTACGCTGGTGTCGCAGATTTGCTCGGTGCTGTATTTCGCGTTTTTCCTGTTGATGCCGTGGTACAGCAAGATCGACAAGTGCAAAGCCGAACCGGAAAGGGTGAACTTCAAATGAAAATGCGAGTGATCAACTTCATCAAGCGTGCGGCGGCGGTGCTGTTGTTTGCACCTGCGCTGGCCATCGGTGCAGGCGCTACCCTGCATCTGGACAAGGCCCCGGTGAGCACCGAGCCGGCGGCGCTTCAGCACGGCGCGAAACTGTTCGTCAATTACTGCCTGAACTGCCACAGTGCGTCCTACGTGCGCTACAACCAGCTTACGAACATTGGGCTGTCCGAACAGATGATTCGGGACAATCTGCTGTTTGCGGGTGACAAGGTGGGCGATCTGATGCGGGTTGCGATGACGCGTGACGACAGCAAGGTGTGGTTCGGCGCTCCCCCTCCGGATCTGTCGGTGATCGCGCGCGCGCGCGCCTCTGGCGACGGCAGCGGCGCCGACTGGCTTTATACCTACCTGCGTCAGTTCTATCGTGATCCGGCTCGTCCTTCGGGCTGGAACAACGTGATCTTCGAAAACGTCGGCATGCCCCACGCGCTGTGGGAACTGCAGGGCGAGCAGGTTGCCAAAGTGTCCGATAATGCCGATGGCACCAAGCATTTCGAATTGTCGCTCGCCAAGCCCGGTAAGTTGTCGATCGAGGAATACGACAAATCGATCGCCGACCTCGTCTCTTTCCTCGTATGGATGGGCGAACCGGTGGCCGAGAAGCGCAAGTCGATCGGTACCTTCGTGCTGATCTTCCTGGCGGGTTTCTTCGTTCTTGCGTACGCGCTGAAGAAGAACTACTGGAAGGACATTCATTGATCGAGATTGCGACCGGCCTCCAGGCCTGTTGAAGCGGTCCTGACCCAGACGCACCACGCGGTTTCGCGTGGTGCGCTTTTGCTTTTGTACCCCGGAGTGGTAACACCATGATGAACCTGTATTCCGGCACGACCGATCCCTTTAGCCACCGCTGCCGGATCGTCCTGTTCGAAAAGGGCATGGATTTCGAAGTCATCGACGTCGATCTCTACAACAAGCCCGAAGACATTGCCGTAATCAACCCCTACAACCGCGTGCCGGTGTTGGTTGATCGCGACCTTGTGCTGTACGAGTCGAACATCATCAACGAGTACATCGACGAGCGCTTTCCGCACCCGCAACTGATGCCGCCCGACCCGATCATGCGCGCCCGTGCGCGTCAGTTGCTGCACACCTTCGAGCACGAACTGTTTTCGCATCTCGAGGCGCTCGAAGCGAACCAGAAGGGTGTGGACAAGAATCGTACGCACGTGCGTGATCAGCTCACCCAGCTCGCCCCGATCTTCACCAAACAGAAGTTCATGCTGGGCGATGAATTCTCGATGCTGGACGTGGCCATTGCGCCCTTGCTGTGGCGTCTTGAGCACTACGCCATCGAACCGCCCAAGGCCGCAGCGCCATTGATGAAATACGCCGAACGCATCTTCAGTCGCCAGGGTTTCATCGATGCCTTGACGCCTTCCGAGAAGGTGATGCGACGCTGACAGCCAAACCCGCGATGCCGCGCGCTCGATGCGGCATCGCCTGATGGAAATGCCATGAACACCGTTTCGACCAAGCCTTACCTGCTGCGCGCCATCTGGGAATGGTGTATCGATCAGGGTTTCACGCCCCATCTTGCCGCCCTGGTGGACGAGAACACGCGGGTGCCCCCCGGTTACGCCCGCGACGGCCAGATCGTGTTGAATCTGGCGCCCGATGCCACCGGCCAGATGCAGATGGCCAACGACTTCATCACATTCCAGGCCCGTTTCGGCGGCGTTGCCCATTCGCTCGTCATTCCCGTTGCCAACGTGATCGCGCTTTACGCAAAGGAAAACGGGCAGGGCATGGCTTTCGAACCCGAGTTGGTGGGAGAGGATGCCGAGACGGGCGCTGAAGCCGAGTCGCACGATACGCCAGGCCAGGGCCCAGTTGCAGTCGAGGAGATGGGTGCTCAGAGTGCGCCTGAACAGGACGACGCTGGTAAGGCCACCGGCGCCGCCCCGCGCCGTTCGCGCTCCTCGCACCTGACCGTCATCAAATAGGGAGTCCTCATGCCCACGCTGCAATGGAGCGAGAAGTTCGAAAACGGCCTTGCACCTATGGACGAGGCACATCGTGAGCTCGTCGTGCTTTACAACGCCGTCGTGGATGCGCCGCCCGAGCAGTTCCTGGCTGCCTACGACGCTTTCGTGGCGCATACCGAAGCGCATTTCGCCCAGGAAAATCGCTGGATGGAAGCCGTCGACTTCCCCGGTTGCCATCGTGCTGAACATGAGCGCGTCCTTGCCGTACTGCACGACATTCGCAAGCGTGTGGCCAACGGCGACCTGTTCTTTGCCAAGCGACTGGTGCAGGAGCTGCCGGCGTGGTTCGACAACCACACCAATGGCATGGATGCTGCGCTCGCGTTCCATCTCAACAGTATTGGCTACGACGTTGTCAGCGAGACCTACGCCGCGAGCGGCGGCAAGAATGTGACGGGGCCCGCTGGTTGCGCCTGCGCCACACTGACCGCCGAGAGCAAGGCCGACTGCGCCTGATTTGGTCGCGGCGGGACCCTCGCCCTTTGCGATCAGTCGCGGAAGGGGTATGCGATGGCAGGGCGCACACCGCGCATCAGTTGAACGAGCGCGGCCGCCGAGCCGCAAGCCAGGGTCCAGCCCAGCGTGCCATGTCCGGTATTGAGCCATAGATTCGGGCAGGCACTCGTGCCAATGAGCGGCAGATTGCCCGGTGTGGCCGGGCGCAGGCCGGCCCACGGGGTGACCTGAGCGTCATCGATCGCCCCTGGAAAATTCAGTTGGACCCAATCTGTCAGTGGGCGGATGCGTTCCGCTCGCAGTGTGGTGTCAAAGCCGTTCAGCTCGGCGGTTCCGGCCACCCTCAGCCGCTCACCCAGCCGTGAACAGACGATTCTGCGCGATTCGTCGGTTAGGCTGACCTCGGGGGCACGTTTTGGGTCAGCAATGGGCGCGGTGATCGAGTAGCCCTTGACCGGATAGATCGGGACACGCATGCCGAGCGGTGCCAGCAGTGGCGCCCCATGGCTGCCGAGGCAGACGACGTAGGCATCCGCACTCAGTCGGCCTTTGTGCCCGGCCGCATCCAGCACATTGACGCCACTGATCAGTCCGTTGTCGCAGCGCAGTTGCTGGATACGGGTGTTCCAGTGCAGATGAGCGCCGGCCTGTGCAAGCCGCTCTGTCAGCAGGCGGCTGAAAACGTGCGCATCGCCGGATTCGTCCCCTTCCGCATACAGGCCGCCGGCGAGCGCATTCTGGCGCGCTGCCAGTGCGGGCTCGATTGCGACGCATTCCGCGGTGTTGCACACACGAGCCTCAATACCCAGGCCAGCGAGTTGCGCTGCTCGATGGAAGGCCTGAGCAAATTCGGCCGTGGTGTTGAACAGGTGCAGGATGCCACGCGTACGCTGCTCGTACTGAAGCCCGGTGGTGTCGCGCAGCGCCGCCAGGCAGCGCCCGCTCCACACCGCCAGTGCAGCGATGGCCGCAGTGTTGCGGCGGGTGCGCCAGGGCAGGCACTCGCGCAGGAAGGCCAGTGCCCAGCGCCACTGCGCGGGGTCGCGCGTGGGGCGAAACCTGAGTGGCGCATCCTCGCATCCCAGCCAGCGCAACACCTGCATTGGCGCAGCCGGGTTGGCCCAGGGCTCAGGGTGGCTGATGGAGATCTGGCCGCCGTTGGCGTAGCTCGTTTCGAGCCCGGCGCCCGACTGGCGGTCGACCATGCTGACCTCGAAACCGGCCTGTTGCAGATACCAGGCGGTTGTGACCCCGGTGATGCCGGCGCCGAGAACCATGACGTGCATAGGGTGGCAATGCGTTGAAGGAGGGCGGCACGAGCGGGGCTCAAGGATGAGCTTCCCGCTGTGGCCAGCTGGCGATGATAGCGGTCCGGAACGGTGGGAGGAACAGTCAGGTCATTTTTTGCCGTGCGCTGAGCGGGCGGAACCGGGATAATTCGCGTCATCAGCGTTCACCGCACTCACGGAGTTTCCACATGCGTCGCGTCACCCTCACCCAGTTCCTGATCGAGCAGCAGCGTGCCGGTCGTATCACCGCCGACCTGCGTCTGTTGATCGAGGTCGTCGCCCGGGCGGTCAAGGCCATCAGCGTCAATGTGTCCAAGGGCGCGCTCGCCGGGGTGCTGGGCGAGGCCGGTACCGACAACGTGCAGGGTGAAGCACAGAAGAAGCTCGACGTCATCGCCAACGAAATCCTGCTGCAGGCCAACGAGTGGGGGGGGCACCTCGCGGCGATGGCCTCGGAGGAGGTCGAGACCGTACACCAGATCCCGTTCGACTACCCCAAGGGTGGTTTCCTGCTGTTGTTCGATCCGCTCGACGGTTCATCGAACATCGACGTCAATGTGTCCGTTGGCACGATTTTCTCGGTATTGCGCACACCACCGGGTGAAGGAAGTCCCACCGAAGAGAGCTTCATGCAGGCTGGGCGCGAGCAGGTGGCAGCGGGTTATTCGGTTTACGGCCCGTCGACCCAGTTCGTGCTTACCGTCGGCCACGGCGTCCATGCCTTCACGCTGGATCGCGAGATGGGCAGCTTCATCTACACGCAGCCCTTCATGACGATTCCCGATGAAACCCGTGAGTTCGCGATCAACGCATCCAATGCGCGTTTCTGGGAAGAACCCGTGCAGCGCTATATCGGTGAGCTGCAGCAGGGCACGGACGGGCCGCGTGGTGTGGATTTCAACATGCGTTGGGTGGCGTCGATGGTGGCCGACGTGCATCGCGTCCTGACCCGTGGCGGCATCTTCATGTATCCGCTGGACGAGAAGTGCCGCGACAAGGGCGGCAAGCTGCGCCTGATGTACGAAGCCAACCCGATGGCGATGCTGGTCGAGCAGGCGGGTGGGGCCGCGACCACCGGGCGTGAGCGCATCCTTGATGTGCAGCCGCGTCAGCTGCATCAGCGGGTGCCGGTCATTCTCGGCTCCAAGACCGAGGTCGAGCGCGTGACCGCCTACCACCGCGAGGCCTGAGCAGGGTCGTATGCGGGTCAGTCGCGGCCTTGTCCTCCTGTTGTCGAGCGCATCGCTGCAGGCTGCGGCGGCAGTGGCTGCCCAGCCGGCGCTGGATGTGCAGCTCGATGCCCCGGAGCAGGTGCGTGAGCTGCTCGAGCGCCATGTGCGTGTACTGCGCAGCGAGGAGCTTGTGCTGCCCGAGGCGGCGGCCGATCGCAGTGCCATGGCACGCCGGACGCGACGCGAGGTCGGCCAGTTGCTTGCCACAGAGGGTTACTTTTCGCCAACGATCCGTATCGATCGCGGCGAGGCCGGCCTCTGGTTGCTGAAGGTCGAGCCGGGGCCGCGGACCATGGTCGAATCGGTGTCCATCGTCTTCGAAGGGCAGGTCATCAGCCCGGAGGCGGTGGGCGGTTCGGCGTATCTTGATCAATTGCGCGCACGCTGGAGCCTGGCGGTCGGCCAGCCTTTTCGCCAAGGGGACTGGGATGGCGCCAAGCAGGGGTTGCTCGATGCGGTCTCGGCGCGTTCGTATGCCGCAGCGCGCATCCTGGATAGCCGCGCCGAGATCGATCCCGAGAAAGCGGTCGCGCGCCTGAGCATCACGCTTGACAGTGGTCCGGTCTTCTGCCTGGGCGAGCTGCAGGTCAGTGGTTTGCAGGAGCTGCCGGCCGATCTGGTGCAGCGTTATAGCCAACTGCGTGTCGGCGAGCCTTATGATCGTGAGGCGTTGCTCGCCTTCCAGACCGGATTGCAGAACACGCCGCATTTCGCGTCGGTGATCGTCGATATCGATCGTGACCCGGCGCTTGCAGCCGCCGTGCCGGTGCGAGTGCAGGTGGCAGAGGCGCAGCCCAAATACCTGGGCTTCGGTGCAGGGGTGTCGAGCAATACCGGTTTTCGCGTCGAGGCCAACTACCGTGATGTGAATCTGCTGCATCGTGGCTGGGAATTGTCGACCGGCCTGCGGCTCGAGCAGCGTCGTCAGTCGGCTTACGCTGACGTCTTCCTGCCCCCTGCGGGGCGCGACCGGGACAGCTTCGGCGCCCTGGTCGATCGCAGTGATCTCGAAGGGCTGCGGGTCACTTCACAGGCGCTGGGGGTGGCGCGCAATACCGTGCGCGGCGACATCGAGACTCAGCTTGCCCTGCGTCTGCAGCACGAGCGCCTGCAACCCGACGGTGCGCAGGAAAGCTCACACAACACCCTTACGGCCAACTGGACCTGGATCCGGCGCAAGGTCGATGATCTGCTCGATCCCACGCACGGCCTTGTGCTCGAGTTCCAGCTTGGCGGTGGTGCTGCGATCGCACTTGCCGACCGCGACTTTGTCCGCCTGTATGGCCGTGCGGTGCGATACCAGCCGGTTGGTGAGCGGGATGTGTTCATCCTGCGTGCGGAGGCCGGGGCGACGCTGGCCGACTCGCGCGAGGGTATTCCGCAAGATTTCCTGTTCCGCACCGGTGGTGCGCAGTCGGTGCGCGGCTATGCCTACCAGAGCCT
>Ga0138256_10001090_pt1 | contig 29074 bp, 38 predicted proteins | sample KNB2016incub_MG_FD_105486 | JGI IMG/M metagenome (GOLD analysis project Ga0138256, IMG submission 105486) | Active sludge microbial communities from wastewater in Klosterneuburg, Austria - KNB2014incub_MG | ecosystem: Engineered > WWTP > Activated sludge > Unclassified | place: Austria... | reverse complement strand
TTCCTAAAAAATCACCCCAACTAATCCAAGTCCCTTGTTTTTTATAATACGCATCAGGGTTTTTTGGTATAAATGATGGTAATAATTTAGTTATTTTATACCAATCCTTTGTTGTTTTAATATTTTTAGTTAATTCATCTTTGCGAATCCAATCAATGCAATCATAATAATTAATATTAGATGTTCCTAAAAAATATCCCCAACTAACCCAAGTTCCTTGTCTATTATAATATTCTTTAGGCTTCTTTGGGATAAACGAGGGTAATAAACGTGTTATTTTTTTCCATCCTTTTTCTGATTTAATATTTTTAGTTAGTTCATCTTTACGAATCCACTCAATACAATAATTATGTTCTAAAAACGGCTGTGATTCAATTTTATTCCAAACCTTTAAATTAATCTTACTTATTAATGAAGTTATTTTATCCTTAAACCTATTATCAACACCAATAATATTTTCAATTATTTTATTGTATGTTGAACCTTCTGTTTTATTTGAATTAATTTCATTAATACCCCTCAATTCGTGTACTATCCTTGCATCAGTTAAACCCAAAGACATAATAATATTAAATAACCCATAGAACTCTGAATTTTCTATATCAACATCATCTTCAGTTTCAGTTAAAATTGGTACAACAACATAGCTTTCTGTTTTGCCTTTAAATCTCCTTAAAGCCCTTCCGACAGCTTGAATAATACCTATTGCACTTTCTCTTTTATCAGCGAAAACAATACAGTCAATACAAGGAATATCAATGCCCTCAACCAATGCCTGAGAGTTAGTTAATACACCAACAAATGAATTTTCAAAACCAAGCATATTTAAGTTTTTATCTTTAGCTGATTGGTTTCCGTTTATATGAAATGTACCGATATTTAAAAGATTATTAGATATTACTTTATCAAGTAAGTCTTTAAATATTTGTGCTTTTTTAATTGTATTGTGATATGTAACTATCTTCCTACATCCCTTTTCTCTTATTGCTCTAATCGTAGCAAGTAAAGAACTCATTATGTTTTTATATTCTTTATTAGATAATCCTAATTCTGTTGAGTTTAGATATTTATTTGAATTAATAAATTCAATTATTTCTTCATTTGTAGAGTAAATGGTGGCTATGCGATAATCAGATAATATACCGTCTTTAATAGCCTGTGGTAATTTATATTCAAAAATTGTTTTTCCATAATACTCAGGATTTTCCATCCCTATAATCGTATCATCTTTACCTACATATATTTTTTCAGTAGCAGTCATAAATAACCGCCTCTTAATTTTTATGTATCTATCAAACAATACAGTTGAAAAACATTTTTCTTTACTACCAACAGTTCTGTGTGCTTCATCTATAATAGCAAGGTCAAAATCATACTTATTTTCTTTACATATTTCAGAAAGAGTATTTAAACTTTGATAAGTTGCAATTATAACAACCTGATTATTTTTGTTAGATTTTATAAATGATTTAATTTCTTTATCGTATGTAGTAACTGTTACTTCGTCATTAGTGTAATCACCTTTAATATCCTTATCACTACCAATACATATAAACTTATGTGTTTCATATAAACCTGAGTAAAATGTTTTAAATATCTGACCTTGTAATATAAGGTTTGGTACTGTAATTATTGTACGGTTTACACTTTTAAGCAAGTTCATTTGCTCTAAAACCCAAAATGAAGTCAATGATTTACCACTACCGCAAGGCATTATTATTTTACCTCTTGTATTAGAAATATCAGAAAAATAATCTAATGTCCTATCTATGGCATCAGATTGATGATTGTATTTTGAAAATTCATTTGAATTTACTTGTAATAAGTCTTTCTCTAATAATTCTTCCATTTTTTAAAACTAAATTAAATAATAAAAATACTTAATACAAATTAGTGGCTTTTTGATGGGTTTTGATAGGTTCTTATCAGTTAAATTATGGTATTGATTTAATTTAAAACAAGTTCTTTATCTGTTAGAAAAAAATATAAATTTTGTAATTGATGTACATAATCAACTTTTCTTTTCATCTTAACGCCATCACTTTCATAAAAAAAGTAGTAATTTATATTATCCTCTGTGTACAGAGTAAAGTATTTACCATTTACTTCTTTACCAATGTAAAGTGCATTAAATATCTCTTTACTAAATCCAAACCTAAGTAACCATTTTTCGGTTAATATTATTGGTTTTATATCTTTTATTGACTGATTAATACCATGAGATGTTTCATCAAGTCGGCAAGTTATTTCATACTTGTTAATACCAACAACTTCCTCATAGTCATTTTCAACTAAAACAAAATTACCTAACCTTAATGATTTAGCATCAATCATATTATTCACCATGTTTAATTAGGAACTCAGGCGAAATAACTTTAAACATCACCCGACCAATCATATCATTGATTTCAACCAATGGAACAATAACAATACCTTCACGCTTTGTATCATAAAGCATAGACCTACCGTTTGACAGTTCAACCAATTCTTTAATATCATTGGTTAAAACGAGTTTATCGTCAATTACAGGCACTCTTTCTAAGTTTAGGACATTGGTTGCCAAAACAAATTCATCGTAGTTTAAATAGCTATGTTTATCAATATTAAACATATTGTACAACAATACTTTCTGACCTTTTATTTTGTATTTGTTCTTTTTGATACCCTCACCAATAATTTCACCCTGCATTGAGTAATTATATCCTAAATTAGCACCTTTAGTTTCAGAGTATAAACGTAATTTTTCCTCAATATTGTATTGCCTTGCTATATTCCAATGCAAACAATCTTTAGAGTCAATAAAATCAACCTCTTTAGAACACACACCGAATACACCATTTTTTAAATAAAATGTGATACTTTCACCATCTAATTTTTCAGTTTCATAACATAAAGTTCCTTTGTATTTATCCAATACATCCTGCATTGTTTGAACTCTATAAATATCAGATTTTGGTATTCCTGAAGGCATATAACCTTTAGCTTTTCCTAATAAATTATCAGGTAAAACTTCTTCGTATTTAGTGATACCCATAGCGGTAGTTACGTCTTGACCGATAATCATATCTTCAGGTAATAATCCAAAGTGTTCTACAATACCTAAAGGAAAGCAAATACCTTGAGATACCTGACCCCTCATTCTTACGGTACGGATACGCATTGTTCCGCTTGTTATTCTCTTTATATCCGAAAATAAATCAATATCAGGTATTACAGAGTCAATTTCACAAAATACAACAAACTCACCTTCTTTTACTTCATCTTTTCTACATACTACCTGCCAACCCAAAACGCTAACACAGCAGATAGAATCAGCGTTTTCAATAGGCTGAATTTTATCAACTTTTTGTATGGATGCTAATTTTCTCATTATTATTTCTTAATTTTTTTCTTTAATTCACTTATTTCGTATTCGGCATCTTTTTTCCTTTTTTTAGCAGAAGCTAATTGAATTTTTAGATGTGATTCATTTTCTTTTTCAAACCAAGTAGGATTATTCTCAATTATTTCCGATGAAAATTTATAATTAGGTAAATTACATTCAATAGCTTCATTATCAGTCATTGATAAAAAATATTCTTTACCATCATAGGTTGGCTTAAACACCCTTCCTTTTGGACAATTAGGTAGGTCTATTTTTAATATGTAATTGCTTTTCATATTATCCCTCCCAAGCCTCATTAGCTAACATTACAGCATTTATTTTAGCAATCTTTTGATTACTACCTCTACCTGTGAATTTACCGAAAACTGTTTGCACTACAACTATAATACCTAACTCTCCGTCTTTACCAACTGTAAAAGTAATATCCTTACCGTACTCTTTTTGATGCTTTGTAGCAAAAGCACTAATACTTGAAGTATCTATTTTTGATTCTTTTTTTGATTTAGTTAATTCAAGCAGTAAAACACTTTGTTCTTCTGCTGATAAATCATTAAACATTTTTTTTATTTTTTCTACGCCCATTATTTATTAATTTGTATAATAAAGAAATAATTGAGGATATATTTTATTTTCACTCTTGCCCCAAGTGATAAAATTAACTCCTATGCAACGATTATCTTCATCAATATACTTTAATTCTTCCTGTTTAAGAATTTCATACAAATCAATGAAATCACCTTTAGTTGGAAAATAAGGAAAATCCCAATCTACTTCAAAATCAACACTATTTTTATCTTTAAAGTATTCTTCACCTTCTTCTGTAAGGAAATCTCGTCTTGGACTACCACTATCTATTGTAATTACTAATTTCATAATTTTTTAAGCTTTTAATACATTATATTTATTTTTAAAATCATTGATTATTTTATGAACCGCACTTCTTGAAATTAACTTCTCATTTCTGTTTTTATCATAAATATTAACTCGTTTAGCTATTTCTCTTATACTAAATTGCTCTTTATGTAATTTCAAAACTCTATCAATTGTTTGTTTCGGAAATGGTTTTCTACCCCATTTTTTACCATTTGTTGAAACTGTAATACCTTTTCTATTCTTCTTTACAGACTTTTTTACTCTATTTGACTGTAATTTTGAATCTTCTTCTGCTATCCAAGATAATAATTCAACCATTAGGTTGTATATTATTTCATCAAATGGCTTACCCATTTGACGTATTTTCAATAACCATTTTTCATTGTAGCTAAATACATCAACTTTATATACCTTACAGGCTGTTAAAAATTCAACTAAACGTTTTCTGTTTCTGAAAATTCTATCTAAACTCCAAACATAAATACTTTTAACTCTACCTGATTTAACCATATCATATATTTTTTCAAATTCAGGTCTTTTTACATTTTCTTTATAAGCCGATGCTTCTTCTTTAAAAATTAAACAATCTTTTTTTGGTTTTAAAGTTTTAATATCTCTCATTTGCTGTTGCAGAGATTGCTCTTTTGTACTAACTCTTAAATATATTACATCATCCATAGTAATAAGTTTTTTTATATCGGCTCATTAATTATTTTTTTAACATTAAGACAAACTATTCTGTAATCATATCTTTTTGGTATCCCTGAACCTAAACCACCTTTAAAAGAATCTGTTTCAGAGCATATATGATTCCATAAACCATCATCACTATCAGGATTTAAGTACATGAAAATTGTGTACCCTGACATTAGCAGGTCTTTAAACTGAGATAATGTTGCGTATTCTGTATAATAAAAATCATGCCCACCAATTACTTCATCCTTATTGTATGTTATTTTTTGATTTTTATCAATACCGAAATACGGCTTTTCTATTTCAATAACCCTACCACTCATAATGCAATTTAAAAAAATCCCTCACTTAAATATATTAGTGAGGGACTTTATTTTTAGATGATTAATCTTCTTCCTCTAACATCGCTGTTAGCTCCTTAATTGATTTACCTTCCAATGCCTTATCTTTCTTCTCCTCAATCAATTTGTAGATTTTTTGGTTATGTTCTTTTCTTTCTGCTTTTAATTTTGCTAATTCAGACTCCTCAACTTTTGTATTAAGGATGTCCAATACAACATCTAACTGCAATTTCAATTCCTTATCCTTAACTGTTCTTTTTTGAACAAATGATTTACCTTTTGATTTCTCATAGGAATCATCTAAAGATACCGCAAGGGCATCTAATTCAGGAATTGATAAATCCCATAATTGTTCAACTGATAATTGTCCTTTTGCAGTTGAGAATCTTACTTTTTTTCTGATTACTTCTTTGTAGTTTTCCATGATTTTTGTTTTTTATGTTTTTTTTATTTTTATTACTTTATATCCATTATGTTCTAAAACCTCCTTACATAAAGAAAGGTATTGTTTTACAGTCATAAATGATTTAGATAGATTAGCTTCTTTACATGAAATACCCATATTACGAACACTATTATCTTTAGATAAATTAAATGGATTTACATGGTCTAAAGAATAACTATCAACATCTAAAAGGTTAATATCCCTACCTGTTAAATAACAAGATGGATTTTTTAAAATTTTATCTTGATATTTTTTTGTTACTGAATCCCTTTTTACATAACCATAATAACCACTATCAGACCTTGCTCTAAAAGAATCTATTTTAGCATTTATTCTATAAATAATTGTACTTTTATTACGCTTATTTCGTACATTATTCTTTTCTTTTTGACCTTTTCCACAATGATAAGAAACTGTTGCTTTTGAACAGCCTAATATTTTAACTATACTATTGTATGATTTTCCTTTAGAACGAAGATGTAATATTTTTTCCTTCACGTTTTAAATATATTTTTTGTTCGGGTGGGAGAACTCGAATCCCCGACCTTCGGCTTGTAATTTGGATGCCGATGCTCTAATCCAACTGAGCTACACCCGAAATATTTTAATGTTTCCAACCAAAAAACAAATCTCTCTTATTTGTTAATGCTGATGTGAAATTTTTAAAGTTTTCCCAATCACCGCCACAATTATATACAACTCTTACAGAATCGTTTGTGTGTTCAGGAATTTCCTTAACCATTCCGTTCTCCCATCTTTCCTGTCCATAATGAGAAGGTTGATAGTGAACTTTATCACCAACTTTTAGTTTTGAAATATCATTTATCATTTCATTTTATTTGTTCGGATGGGAGAACTCGAATCCCCGACCTTCAGCACCATGTAACGCTGACACTCTACCAACTGAGCTACATCCGAAATCGTTTAGAACTTTATTTTCACAGTTCTTTTATGTGTTCCCGAAAGTCTTACAATTACTTCATCCTTTACGGTTGCGTTAAATCCTAAACCTGATAATTGCTTATCTTTTGATTCAATCACATTAGTAGCTCCTAAAACCTCCATAACCTTTCTGTGTTTCACTAATTCAGGTATTAAGTTTTCGTTATGGAAACTTCTAATACTTGTAGGTGATTTACAACCATCCAACATAAACATATAGTGCTTATTACCTACATTGTTATTACCCCAATGATTAGGTGATAAACAAACCAAATTTACTTTATGGAAACTGTTAGTTTCAAGACCATAAATTTCTCTTGATGAAACTGAAGATTCAGGTATCAAATGTTTGATGCTGAACTCACCGTCTTTAAGAGTTACTTCTGCAATACGAACATCTTTGCCACTACCAATTACGGGAGTTTTGTGTTCGTATGTATAAATTTCTCCATCAAATTCAACTTCAGCCTTAAATCCTTTGTTGTTTCCACCGTTGAAGTTTCTAATCCAAAGTTTATAAACACCATCTTTCATTTTGGATTTATTATCCCAAACAATATTCTCAACACCTAATTTATTAGGATTAATCATATCAACATCTAATTGACCTGACATAGCAGTTTTATAATTGCCTCTATCCTTTCTGTAATTAGAAGAATAATAGATTTCAGTTCCATTAGGCTCTGATGCGTGAGCATCAAAATCTAAAACATCTTTTCCATCTTCATTCCAAACAATAGAAAATCTTAATACTCCATCAATTTTACCACCCTCTGACTTAACAGCTTCTTTAATTTGAGATTTACCTGCCAAATTACCGTTAAAAGTCCAAGAGTAATTGTTATCCCATTTAAAGATAGGTTTACTATCAGGATTATTAGCTGTTGTTAAAGATACCATGTTAGCTTCATGTATGTTTTTTAAGAACACCTCGATATTTGTACAAGTCGGTAAAATATCTTTCATAAATTTATCAATAGAAACTTCTTCAACACCATCAAATTCATTTCTTTTATGACGAGTAGAAGTAGATTTTACACTATCAAAAATAGAAACCGATTTAATTTCACCTTTACCTACGTTGCTATGTAATATTTCAGACACTTTAATATCATCAATATTTGCAAATCTTCTGTCAAAAGATTCTACATAACCATTTTCCTCAACAAACAATTTTGCTTCCTCAATTTGTTTTTTAGTAATTGGAGCAGTTGTTTTCATATAATTAACAGGGTCTACACGCTTGTTCCATGATTGACAAGCTTTGTTTAATTCTTCACCCTCTGCTAATTCGGTACACAATACACCAATCAATTCATTTTTGAATTTAGCATAAGGTAACTTATATGATTTAATCCAACACCAATTATCTTTTTGAGCATCATTCAATTTATCGTATTCTTTTTTGAATGGAATCATTTGCTCAATTTTGAATAAGTGAGTTTGTCCATCAAGTAAAGAACCTTGATTAATCAAATCTCTAACTAATTCAAATGTATCTAAGGAAATTACTTCCATAGCTCTTTGAAAAACATTCTTTGAATCACGATATTCACCCATAATAGATTCAACCGATTTACCACTCATATCAACAAATTGCTTATCAACAAATAAATGTAAGTGTTGAAACTTTCTTATTTCTTCAGGCTTAACTCTACCGTATTTTTCAGCTTCTTCTTTTGTGTATCTTTTAAGATTTTCATGTACACCTAATTGAAATACTGAATTTTTCTTAGAACAACTTTCGTAAGGTAAGCCGTTAAGCTCAATAAATGTTTCAAAAAACACCTCAGTAATTTGTGATGATTTAATTGCTTCAGATAACGCCTTAACAACAGGTGCAAATTCACCATCAATATTTATATCAAATATTGTAGTGATTTCATAGTTATCATTAACGGCAACAATATTACCATATCTTCTAAGGAAGTTCTTACAATGGTTACAGTTATGCTCTGTGCTTTCAGGGCTTCTGAATATAGGGTCATTATCAAATGACTTAATATACAAATCAGATACTTCTTGTCCACTTAAAGCAACTCTGAATAATTTACCTGCTTTAGACATTTCAGCAAATTGCTTTTGAATTTTTTCGTTGATGTTTTTCATATTTTCTTTCTTTTTATTACAAAGGATAATTCAAAATAAACGCAACTAACAACACTAAAACCCTTATTATATAAGGAAGTTGGTTATATACCGTATTCTTGAATGTTTCCTGACCGTTAAATAATGGATACAAATATAGTTATAAATTTACAATCCGCAATACCTTACTAATTAAAGTTATTAACAATTTTAATAATATAGTCAATTTTGGTGGTTTAGGAGGGATTCAAACCCCCAACCTTCGCATCCGTAGTGCGGTACTCTATTCAGTTGAGCTACTAAACCAAGTATTTCCGATTGGGGTCGAACCAATAACCTTATCATTAGAAGTGATACGCTCTATCCAATTGAGCTACGGAAACATATTAATAATAGTAAATAAAATCATCTTCGCCTTAATAGGCAGAATCTTGAATTACTGTTATTGAATATTTTCCGTTTTTTCATTTTATATTAATTAATCCACCGTGTATTTCTTTATGACAATTAGAACAAACTAAAATACACTTATCAAGTTCTTTTTTTATCTTATCATTAAAACTAACTCTTGATGTTCTTGATATTACAAAATCTTTATGTTTTGGATTTATATGATGAAATTCTAATGCACCTAAATATTTTTTATATCCACAGCAATAACATTTACCACCCTTATACTCAACACATTTTATTTTAAAATCTCTTTGTCTTTTTATAATTAATTTAGATAAACATTCTTTACAATATGTGTGATAGCCATTAGATGTTCTTTTTGGATAAAAATTACTTAAAGGTTTATTATCCTTACATAAGGAACAAGTTAATTTTGAATTTACCAACCATTTCTTCTTATTACCTCCTCTATAAAATGGTAATTTAGTTTTTATTTTATACTTTTTAAGCCAATATCTTATTGTAGTCTGTGATTTACCTAATTCACTTGATATATCATAAGTACTGTAATTATCATTTACTAAATTTATTAATTTATTTTTATCCATAGCTCAATTTTATTCATTTAATAAAATTACTAAATTAAGCTATTAAATCAAAATTTATTATTAGTGTCCTCGTTGGGGATTGAACCCAAGCCTGTAAATTAAAAGTTTACTGCTCTACCCTTGAGCTACGAGGACTAATCTTATCTCCCGTGCTTTTCTTATCTGTTTCCATATATTTTATTTTTTACTTTTTTTAATTTATTTTATTTGTAGGGAATCTTGGATTCCAACCAAGTACCTTTGCATTGTAAGTGCAACGCTCTAACGCAAGTGAGCTAATCCCCTATGTTTGCCTATTAAATCTTCCACACTCTAAGGTGAGTGGGTTCACAAAATTTCGGCAAGGTTTTACCCTTATTTAGTTAGTGGAGCGTAAGGGAATTGAACCCTATTTTTCATAATACTTTGCAAAAGTATTTGGCTACGCCTGTGCAACACCCCATATTATATTTTAAATTTTTCTTCAAGCATTTTAATCAATTCTTCTTTCATAAAAGTTTCAGTATCTCCTAAATTCAACACTTCAATTTTACTTTCATAAACACTATAATTACTTTTAATATAATCGTAGTGTACTTGTTCTGAGCAAATCACCCTATCAGCAACATCAAGCATATATTGCCTTAAATGAATACCTCCGTGCCTCTCACTCAAATATTTATTTATCCCCGCACTTCTAAACCTATGTTCAGGATATTTATTCTGAAAATAGATTTCTGCTGTTCTGCTTCTATCTCTATTGGCGGTGCAGATAAAAATCACGTTACTCATTCATTTGCTTTTATGTTATACGTGTTACTTTTTAATTCATTTTTAACACGTTCAACCTGTGTTCCATGAGGGATTTGAACCCCCGACCTCATCATTATGAGTGATTCGCTCTGACCAACTGAGCTAAAGGAACGTATTTTTTATTCTTTAAATGCCTCCTTCATAACTTTATGTTTTGATGTACGTTTGTATTTATAATACCCCGAACATCCGTAACAATTACAAGGGCGACCTGTTGTTTTAAGAAAAGTATAACCTTCTCCTGTTAGTGCCTTTTTAATTTCTTCAGCATCGTTTCCCCAATGTGATGCAAACCATTTTTTTACACGACCAATAAATTTAGTGTGTTGTTTGTGCCTATTGTAAGCACGGCTGTAATTTTTCATATTTTGAAAGGTTATAGCACATTAGCGTTTACAAGCTAATGGCTTATCGTTTCAATCTATGTAGTTTAATATTTTTCATTTTACTTTTTTTATTGAGGTCAGAACCCGAATTGAACGGGTGTTAAATATGTTTTGCAGACATATACCGATACCAACATTGGCTATCTGACCTTATGAGCGAGTAGAGTGAATCGAACACTCGTTTCCTGATTGGAAGTCAGGAGTAATAACACATTATACGATACTCGCTTATATTTTATTTTAAAGAACTTTTTTTTGGTATTCGGTACGGGATTTGAACCCGTATCATAGCATTGAAAGTGCCATATCCTAACCACTTAGACGAACCGAACATTTAATCTCGAAAGGTTCGTCTGATTCAGTTTTACTTAATTTTGTTTTCATTTTTATTTTTTTATGTATAGTAAATAATTTTTGCTGAAACTTTTTGTTTTTTATTTTTTAACATCCTACGAATTTCTTTAGCGTGTTTCATTACGCTGTTATTGAAATTTCTTACTGTCTTTGAATCTAACGGTTTCATATAGTTTTTATTTTTTTAATCCAATCATCTTGCGATGGTATTTTTATTTCATCTATAAAATTATCTCCTTCTTTTATTTTATCTTTTTTAGAAACAGCTATTTTAATCTTAACTTCAGGTGGTCTTAGGTTACAGTAATGATTGAAAACTTTTTTCCATTCACATCCTGTGTCTTTACACCTATCTTTTTGACCTATCCTACAAAACTCAATAACATTTGTTGGCATAATATAATTTTACTTTTTTAATTTCAAGAGTACTAGCGAGGGAATTTCCTACACGATACACCGCTATCGCAAGGCTTTGCCCTATATTGCTTTTACTCTACTACGCACACCCTCAAAGAATCGAACTTTGTCCTACGGATTTGGAGTCCGTTTGGCTACCAATAGCCTAAGATGTATTTATTTTTTTTTAGCAGTTGCGATGGGATTTGAACCCACGACCCCTTCCGTGACAGGGAAGTATTCTAACCGAGCTGAACTACGCAACTATTTTTACTCAAAGAACAATTTTAATTGTGGAGGAAAGCCTTAAACCTCATTTTTGCAAAGTCAGCCTTTGCTAACCCTAACCCCCTTATTTCAGGGAGGAACTTTTATTTTGCTACCCGTGATGGACTTGAACCACCGACCCCCTAATTAACAGTTAGGTGCTACTACCGACTGAGCTAACGGGTAATTTTATTTATTTTTTCACTAAATCCTTTATCACGGATTTCTTCGTGTATTTCTGAATGACAATTAGAACATACCAAAACACACTTATCAACTTCTGTTTTTAACTTTTCAAGAGATATTGATTTTCCACCTATTGTAAAATCTTTTTCTTTTGGGTTTTTATGATGAAAATGTAACGCACCAATACATTTATCATATCCACAACATTCACATTTACCACCTTTATAACTTACAAGTTTTTCTTTTAATCTTTGTCTATGCCTTGTAACTATACAAGAATTACAAACATCTGACCTATGCCCCTTACTTCTAATGTAAACAAATTCATTTTTACATATTCCACAAATACATTTTTGTTTGTCAATATTAGTGTTATGTATTTTTCTTGTATTATGCTGACCAAAAGGACTACATTCTAAACAATATTTTCTATTAGCTAAAATCTTATTTTTTCCATCTACAATAACTCTAAATGAAAAGTGATTATTACATTTTTTACAAATTGGCATCTTGGTATAACTTTTAATGTTCTACCACTAAGATAACAATTATATTTCAAAGAACAAATTTTAATTGGTTGCAGGAGTGGGATTTGAACCCACGACCTCAAGCTTATGAAACTTGCGAGATAGACCGAACTTCTCCATCCTGCGAGTACGCAATACAGGGATTGAACCTATGACCTCCGACGTATCAGGTCGTTGCTCTACCAAACTGAGCTAATTGCGTATATAATTTTTTAAGAGCGAGAACAACTGTGTGCTTCTTGTGTTTTCTCCTTCCGCACAGAAAGGATTTCTAAGTGTGTTTCATTACCTCAATAAATCTTATTTTTTTTAAACCCTGCAACAAATCTTTACGATTCAGCTAAATTAAGTTTTTAAAAAAACTATAACCATCTATGATAAAGTTTCTATTTCATCGGGCAATACTTACACGATTGCCGTAGCAACCACACAGTACCTATTTCTCACCGACACCTCTCAGTAACTCGCTCCATTCATTCAGAAATCAGTATTCCACCTCAAACTGAACAAACTTTTTTAATTTTTTATGTCAAAGAACCATTTTTACTGTTGCATTGGAAAGGATTGAACTTTCGACCTTTCGGATATGAGCCGAACACTCTGCCAACTGAGCTACAATGCAATTTTTTTTTGTGAGCCGAATAAAGGACTCAAACCTTTGACCCTCGCATTACAAGTGCGATGCTCTATCAACTGAGCTAATTCGGCAATTTATTGGGAATTGAGTTGGCTGTTGTATTCGTTATCCAACTCAAGACATCAATATCAGGATTTTCCTACCCGATAGTAACCTACCCCAATTTTTTTTATTTAAAAAAACATTTGTCCATTTCCAAGTGGAATACGCAAACTTCTTTAGGTAAACGTATCTTACAATAACAAACATCATCTTGGCACGATATAACAATTAACCACTTTTTCACACCACCCAACATCTTGCGAACATCAGGTAGGTCTTATTGCTATTGTTATCTTCAGCAAATGTTTTTTTTAAATCAATATTTTAAAGAACAAAAAGTACATAAAACAAAAAACCCCAACTTTTCAGTCGGGGTCGTTAGTTTACAAAATATATTTTGTTACTCACAAGTTACCCCGACTTTAGCATAATCATTTCTCCCCTTCTCCGTAATATTGGCAGATGTAGAAACGACTGGACAGCCTTTTATTGCTGTCATTCGCCATGTTTGAATATTTATTGTTTGTAACATTGAAAATTTATTATAGTTTAATTCAGGATACAAATATAATACAGGTTTTTTCGTTTTCCAAATTTATTTACAAAAAATATGTAAATATTTAGTGAAAGTGGCTTTACAGCTAGTGTAAATACTTTATATGTCCGCCAATTATCTTTAATAATTAAATAATATTAATTATATTTATGTATTAAAAAACAAAACTTATGGAAAAATTTGAAAAAAACGATAAAGAAATAAAATCGGAAATAGAAATAAAATCAAAAGGAAAGATTTTTGGTCAAACCTTTAATACTATTGAATTAATAGAGGCATTAAAAGACCCAAAATTAACTGACCATAATGCACCTGTAACTATTTATACAAAGGATTTTGATGCGTTATTAAAAATAATATATGAATGTGGCTCTTGCGATAAATTACACTTTGTTGGGTGTGAGGATGATGAAGAATTATTTGATGGTGATTTTGGTAAAGGTAAAGTTCACATAAACCACTCGTACAAAAAAGATAAATACGTTACGCAAAAAGAATTATTGAATGTTTTAGAATCAATACCTAAAATAATGAACATAACAATAGAAACATATAAAGATGAAAACCCATACACATTAACGAGTGTTTACAAGTGTCCTCATTGTCCATCAATACATCTTGATTGTGCATACGAACAACATAGTTTCAGACCAAATTAAAAAATAATATAATAATGTTGAATAACTTATTTGACAATGATTATTTACATCACATTATTAAATTTATTTAACTAATTATCAATACATTAAACAAATAACATAAAATATATTTTTTTATATAGAAAATATAGTTCTATATTTGTAATCACTTCTAACGAAGATTTAAAACAAAATGAAAACAATTAACGTAAATACTTTCTTTCAACCCTTTCAACAACCGCAGTTTAGATTGCGAATGTTAGGGTATTGATTTTATTTACACAAAAATAAATTTAAAAGCCTTAACGAAAGTTGAGGCTTTTTTTATGTTCTTTTTTTAATGATTTAATAATACGGGGTGTATTTCAATTGGTAGAATAGGGGCTTTGGGAGCTTCAGGTTGTGGATTCGAGTTCCGCCACCCCGACAAACAAATAAAAAAATAAAAATTATGAAAACACTATTTAAAAATTCAAAAGAGCGATTGTGAGGGTCAAATCCCAAACAATCGTAAATGAAAACAAAAAAAAACAAAAAGTTCTACAACTTTACCGAGAAACAAAAACGTAAAGATAGAACAGTAGGCAGAGATTTACCATCTGCCACATTCCGAAAGGTTTTTAATGATGAATACAAAGCTAAACGTAAACAAGCTTTAATTAAAATCTTACAGGGTTATGAAACAGAGTTTCCAATCTTCGTAAAAAACATTGGTTGGTACTATTGGTAAAATGTTCTTTGAAAAAAAATTAATGATTGATTGTGAAACCAATGCAAGTTGGATATAATCAGAGATAGGAGAGCTAATTGTGGCAAGTAAAGTCAGGGTGCGTAACAACACGCTGTCGGGAGCGATTAGAGTTCAGGTGAGAGTCTGAAACCGACCTAAAACGAGGCGTTCAATTTCGGAGCTAACAAAGGGTTGCAAACCAATGTTAAGGAAGAAAGTGCCACGCCTATCCTTCTTATCAATCATTATGTTTATGCGGAAGTAGCTGAGTTGGTATAGCGGTAGGTTGAAGCCCTACGTCTTTCGGTGGTTCGATTCCACCCTTTCGCACACATTATAGGTTCTTCTAATTGGCAGGAAAATGCGTTTTGACCGCATCAATATAGGTTCAAGTCCTATACCTATAACTTATTTTTCGTAATATTTAATCCATTTTTTTATAGTGGTATTTGAAACATTATATTTCCTACCTGTTTTAACGTAACCAAACTCCTTCACATCTTTATTTAATTCTTCGTACTGTGGTCTTTTGACTTTTCTTTTATTAAAATCCAATTGCTCTTTATTTTTTTTTCTTAATTCGTCTTTATTTTTTTTACCCTCAATATATTTATGACCTCTACAATGTGTAGGTAGTGTAGCGTTGCAATTAGGACATACAATCCTTATATTTTCTAATCTCCAATCGTAATGATTTCCGTTTTTATGGTCTAATATAAGTGTTAATTTAACTCCGTTCCAAACTTCATCCTGACCACATTTCTCACAAATCCTTTCTTTTAAACCTTCTTTAAAAAGCCTTTCTTTTATATGACTACTTGAAGATGATTTGTTATTCTCTACTAAATAATATTCTATTGGTTTTTTTACAAATAACTTATTTGTTTTTTTAGCTACTTCTGCTTGACTTATAAAATGAGATATATCTAAGTTTAATATATTTATGTATTTTTTTACTGTCCTAAAATTACCACCTGCGTTTCGTAATCCCATTTTAAGTAAAACTTCTGATACTGATTTTGATTCTTCAATAAATTTTATAAATTCTTCCTTTCTAAAATTCCATTGATTATTCTTACCTGTTATACCAATCATCCTTGCTCTTTTTGAAACAGCTAATCTTGTCCTATTTAATTTTTCAGCACAATATTTAGCTCCAAATTTCTTATAATTTTCTTCCAAAAATAAAATATCTTTAGGACTCCAAACCCTTTCACTACTTCTCATTAGTTGTATAATTTTAAACACAAATATAAATATAATAATATGAATTACCTATTATACTACTAAATAGCTAAAAAAATCCCGTTCTGTAAAGTTCGGGATTTTTTAATTCATATAATTTATTTTTTACTGTTTTTTTACTGGAAGGAGTTTAATTTCTTCATCCGTATATTTATTTTTTTTATGAGCATATTTTATTAAAGAATCACAAGGGACTAAATATGCCTTCTTCGGAACGACATCGCCATTACCAGTAAATGAAACTCTTTTAAATCCATTTTGCTCTATACAACGGTAAATATTTATAGGATAAATCCAATAAATGAAATCATAATCTAATAATACCCAAACATCAGCTTTAGTTGTAGATAATGCCGATAATTTACCATTAAACTCAACCTCAATCACAAAGTTACCAGTATAGTTACTTTTAAAATCAGCCTTTACTTCAATAGAAAAGTTTATTTCAGGAACAAAAATATCATATTCTTTAAAATAACCATCCATTATATGTGCTGACGGATATTTTAATTTAATACGTTCAACAATAATGTTTTCATAAAGATGTCCGCATTTTAGTGAGGTATCAAAATCAGCCATATTTTATTTTTCACCAATTTTAAATTAAAATGAATTTAAATGATGATAGCCCTAATTAGAGCCATCATCAATTAATATAGACCTTACACTAACTATTTCTAGGTTATCTGCTTCACTTTCTTTAATGAAACGCTCTGCACTTACCTTGTTCCATATACCAGCACCCTGAACGCCCTCTTTTATAACAAAAGCTTCTTCTGTATTACTAATATCACCGATAGGATGAACATATACATCTTCTTGGTCTGTCAGTTTGATAAAATAACTATCTTCTGAAATTGGGTTTAATCCTTTTAATAACATAATATTACTTTTTTTGTCCTCCAACTGTAAATGCTTCCTTACTATTATTAGCCTTCATAACTTCATACTTTATTAAAGCGTAAAACTCATTCTTAATACGCTGAGTCTTTTCAGGTTCGGCATCATATTTAGCAACAAAACTCTTTAATATAATATTAGTTTCAGCTATTTGCTTAAACTGTGTATAAGTTTCATCGAACTTCTCATTACACTCATTAGAAATAAGAGCAAACTTAGCATCATAATCTCTTGCCCGTGTAAGCCACATTTCAAAAAAACCTTTTTGTGATTCAATACGGTTCTCAGTTTCTAATTTTTCAATGATTAGTTTGTTCTTTGTGTATTCATCCGTTTCAGTTTCTACTTTTTTATCAATAGCAGCAACTAAATCAGAATAAGTCTTGATTATTGACTTATAGTAATTTACTTTTTGGTCGATTTCATCTTTTTGGCTTAGATTAAGGGATAAAGCCTGTGCGTTTTGAACGCTTTCTTTTTGTGGATTCATAGGTGTTATATATTTGATTTGGTTTAGTTTTTACTTTTTTTTAGTACACAATATTAATGTGTGATTATTATTAACCTGTATAGTTTCTTTTTCTTTATATATTTTATTTAATTCATCTAAAATGTCACGTAAATCAATAAGAAATGTTGTGTCTACACCTAATAGCATATTATCATGTGGTATTGATTTTATATTCCTTATGAATTGAATAGGGTCTTTAATGCTATTTAATAATCCATAACTATAAATCCAATCATAATGTTTTTCTAATCTTGGTATTCTTATCTCAAGGTCATAATATACAGGAACAACTTCCTTTATATTCTTAAATTTATCCATCAAAAAATCATAATTAACATTATAATCTTCAACAGCTACAATCATCTTAGGTTGTTTCTTTAATAGAAATTCCGTATGAAAACCTCTACCTGAACCCAACTCCAATATAGTTTTACCTTTAAAATCTATGCTAAGACCATCTATGTTATCAAAACAAGCATTTATATCATAAGACTCCTTAACAGGTGTTTGTTCGGGTGAATTTGGTTTATCGGCTGTTTCCATTTATTAATTTATTTATTAAGAACACTTTTCTACTTTAGCGTGTATTCCAACAACATCACCTGCTATTGCACCTTCGGGTATATCTTTTTTTGAACGGACATTAATTTCTAATTCACCTAATTGTTTATATCCTGATTTTTCCAAGTGTTGTTTTACTATTTTTCTAATATCACTTTCACTTAAAAAAACATTAGTTGTTATATCCATTTTTGATTTAGTTTATATTATTGTCTTTTTTATCAATCTTTAAATTTAATATATTATCAGGTTTTTTTACCATTTGTTTTTCAACAGAAATAACTTCTGATATTTTATATAAAACTTTAGAACCACCACAACATACCTCAACCGTGTCGTTATCATTTATCTGAAACAAAGGACATCCAGTATTACAGGCTGTTTTCTGCATGACTATTTCTTCCTGTACTTGCCCTCCAATTATATTTGTTTGTTTTTGTTGTCTAAATGGCATTGGAGGGACAAATGGACATACTAAATCCATATCGTTTCTAACTAATAAACCGAAGTTATCTGAAACTAATCTTATTTTTATTTCATTTTTTAGGTTTTCCATAATAATTATTTCTTTATAAATGGTTTTAAACTATGAATTATTTGTCTGAATAAATAGTCCTTTGATTTTTGCTCAGTTGGTAATTGCTCGTATGGTAAAAAACAAGGATGTTCCTTTTTTTCGGGGTCTTTTTTAGAGCCATGTTTCCAACCTTCTTCAGTTTTTTGCTTTAGCCAACTATCATGAGAGGCGGATGGACTTGCATTAGGGTTTTCCAAATGAAAATTAACACCATTAATTGCTGATGATTTTTGCCATTCAGGAGCATCTTCCCAATCGGGCTGTGAATTATCACCTATTGATTGACAATATGCTTTATTGATTTCGTGTGCTATTTTTGCTACTTCTATTATTTCCATGATTTATTTTTTTTAGTTATTATTTCTGAAACATATATCCTCTATCAATGTTATCAATTTTTGGATAAATGTAAATTATTCCACGCTTTACATCTGTTGACTCAGCATCATTATTATAATGGTATTCATATCTGTTTTCGCCATAAATATCATCAAGATATGGCTTCATGGTATCATAACTAATATCAACACTTTCATAGGAATCATACCCTAGCTTTGGCTCATTTGGAACTAAACAATCGTGAACTATAATTACTGGTATTAATCCGCTTTGTTTAATTAATTTTAATTCATCCATTAATGGTAAAGTTTGCCAATGAGAGTCAATAAAAATAATAGTTCTATTATCACACATAGATAACATTTCAGGTAGCTTAGTTACACTATCACCAAGTAATGATGTTATGTTGTTAAGCCCTTCTGCTCTTTGTAATCCTATATTTCTAAAAGTTTCATTAATTTCAACAGTTATAACTTTTTCAAAATTTTGTGCAAAGAATTTAGTTGAGCCAAACACACATGAGCCTAATTCAACGAGTGTTTTGATATTAAATTTCTCTTTAAGTTTTAAAAATTCGGCACAGGCAAATGTATCATTATTCAATGCTTTTGACTGATAAGGCATTAACACAGGTTCGTTTGGTAGTAATCCACTATACATATTGTTTATTTTTTATTTGGTTTAAAATGAATAATTAAAATTTACTAAGTCGTAATAAAATCCATCGGATATAATGGACTTACTTTCTTCATCATAGTATTTACGATAATTTGGCTCTCTATCCGTTATATTGATATGTGGCACATTAATATTATGAGGGTTTTCTAAAGGAAAATTCAATCTTTTTGCAATTACTTTAAAATCTTCGTTTACATTTTCTAATTTACCAACAAAATCAACAAGTAGCTCTCCGTTATCATCAAAAAGAAAACCAGTAAGAGTATTTAATTTACCATTTATATTTGACTTGCTATCTTTAACAGCATTTACATTCCACTTGCAGAAATCATTAAATGATAAATCCTTAACTTCAAGATAATTTTCATGTGTAGGATTGTTTTTAATAAATTCATACAAAGAAACTACCAAGTCAAAGGGGTTTCTAACGAATGAAAACTTAAAAGCAGTTTCCCAAAAGAACTTACCTTGATTAAGGTAGCAATAATCTCTTATCTCCTTTGCAGTTGAATGACTTTGATTAATTTCTGTTGTTGATATTTTATCAATTAATGCTTTACGCAAAGACATACCACCACACTTATAAATATGAATGAATATGAAGTTATTTCCGTTTGTTAATGACATATTTAATTATTTATATTCAACCCAATCTCTATTTGGTGAGTGTGCGTGATACTGATTTTGCTCATAAGTAACTCCATAATCATAACTAGGTACTAAATCACTATTTATAAAAATCATATTAGTTGTAGCGGTTTGATGAACTAATGTATAACCAAACTTATTACATAAAACTTTGAAAGCTTCAAAACTTCCACCGTAATAATCATTTTCTCCCCAATTATGTGATGGATTATATTTTATAGTTTTATTTACGCCAACAGGTACGCAACCATTAAATTCATTAATAATTACTCTTGGCTTATAACCACCCTTTAATATTGATTCTAATACCCAAATATCATTACCATCAATATCAATAGATAATAAATCAAATTCTTTTGGTGTATAGTATTTTTCAAATAGATTACAAATGTTTTCTGCTGTAATAAATTCCTCTTTTATTAATGGATTTCCGTCGCTCTTTCCATCCATTAATAGCCCTGACCAACCTTTTTCTAAAAGGTATTTACTGTTTGATAACCCTAAGTGTAAAGAACTTGCACCAAAATCAACTAAATACTTATTTACTGTTCCGATATTATCAAATATATAATCAAAGATGGCTTCTTCTCCAAATTGAGCATATCTTTTTATATTAGTATTTACATTCTTAATGTTTTTTACCCAATCTAATCCGTTATTCATATTTATTTTTTTATTTTATCAGTTATTAATTTTAAATTTTCGGCAAAGTGATGCCAAGTAAACTGTGTACGGGCTTTAAAACACCCATTAAGTGCTATCCTACCACGCTCATTGTCTTTTATTAGGTATTTCCTTATATTTTTAACTAAATCATCTATATCGTTCCAAGCAACTAAATCTTGACCATCAATAAAATCTAATTCAATTTCGGGATAACGGTGAGTAAGACAAAAAGCACCGCTTCCTAAAATTCTATACATTCTATCAGAGCTATAACGTTTATATGCAAAGTGACTAAGGTTAATAGCTATTTTACAAGACCTATATGCTTTTCCTTCTTCCTCGTATGATGTTATGTTTCCACTTTCAGTACCAGCCCATCCATTTCCGTAAACACCAAATCTACCTCCAAACTCTTTCTTTAACCTAGTAACCATATCATAACGGTATTGAGTAAGCGGAAATTTATTATCGCCATAGTTAGAACCAAGAAATATTATTTCGGGATATTTACTATCAATATCTCCTAAAGGATTAAAATGTATTGAGTCAAATCCAACCTGTAAATAATCAGCATTTACACCATTCGCTAAACAAACATCAACATCATTCATATTTGTAAATAACGTTGAATGTATATGTTTTCCAATTTCTATATAATGGTTAGGCAAAGGATAGCGAACATCACCTGTCCAATTTAAAACTATTGATTTCTGTGCCATAACTTTAGCAGTTTCAATAGTAATAATATCACCACTTTGAATGTGCATAAAAACTATGTCGGGATTAAACTCATTGAATTTTTTTAAAACATCCATTTGTAATACACCTGAGTTATTTGCGTATGGATACCAATCAAAATGATGGCAATCAAAAACAGAGTCCAAGCCTTTTTTAAGGTCGGGATTATGTTGCCCCATCATAATATGTAATAATTTTTTATTTCTCACTATTCTGTTGGGTATAATAATTTATATGGTGGCTGAATACGTTCAATGGCGTGTCCAACTACATCTGTATAATTTCTAATGTTTGTCAAATGTAAATGGTATGTTTTAATTGTCCTTGATGGATTTAAAACATTATATCCGCTTTGCTCAAGCATATATGCTATTGAATTATCACAACCAGCTTTTCCAAGAGTAAAATCAGCACCCGATATTTGTGGAACTCCACCCATAAATATCCATGTATCTTGAGAATCGGGAGTATCAAATAACACAGAACTATCAACATGATTATTTGTATTAAATACGTTATCAGCCTTCACATCCCACCTTGTTAAAGACAAACAAGTTTTGTTATTTGTAATATAGTCAGAAACAACCTTTCTTATATCTGCACCTTTCTGTTGAACTAATTCTTCAGGGTTAATTATAATATCTAAATTAGCTATTATATTAATGTTTGTGTTACCGTTAAATAATTTTGTAGTAATTGCAAAGTAATCGTTGTATGTAGGTCTTTTATCTGTAATAATAGGAATTAACTTACTATTCGGAGGATTATAAATAGTTGATAGTTTTATATAATCTGATTCAGTACAAATTACAACAACCTTATTTATATTTTCGTTATAAAGGTTTTTTAAAATGCAGTAATTTAATTCATCTGTTCTTTCTTCATTTTTATCAGTATAGTAATTTACAATAAGGTTATGTTTAATATTATTGGTTGAATCCAAAATATAACCTTGAGCATCATAGCATTTTTTACCAATAACTAATATTTCATCAATACCAATATCAAAATTTATTTTACCATTTAAATTAGGATATTCAGATAAATATTTTTCTTTAATTTTTTCATCAAAACCAAAATCAGGAATTGGCATACTATCACTCAAATTAACTAATATATCCCAATTAGTCATAAGCTCCATATCACGATTAATAGCATCAATTTTAGATTTACTATAATCGTAACACATTACAACTTTTCCTGATGTCACATAGGTCTTAATGGAATCTATTATTTTAGCATCATACATAGTAACATCATCATTGTCGGCACTAACTAATATTTTATAGTTCTCTTTGTCCGACAATTTTTCAGTAATACCATAAATAAGTCTTGTAAAACCATCAGGATTACCCCTTGTAGCTAACTTAAATAAAATTGATTTTTGGTTCATTTTTTTATTTTATAGACAATAACACCTCACTATTAGGCTCTAATTCAAAGCTCATATTAAATATGCAGGTTTGTTTAATTAAATCAACATCAATAACATTTGCCTGAAATTGATTTACTGTTATATAATCCCCCAATTTAAACTCTTTATTATTTATTTTACATAAAGACAACCAGTACTTATTATTATCACCTTGACCTGTAACAAACTTTAATTTTGTAGCAATTAATGGCATATTAATGTAATGCTCTACAATTTGACTATAATGACCTTCACCGAATATTGATTGTATATCAACATATTTATTTTCGTTTATTTTTTTTATGTAATCTTTATTAAATAACTCAACAACCTGCTTTTCGTTTGTATTATTCTTTATTGATAAAGCACATATTAGAGGTGTATATTTAACCAACTTATTATAGTCAGAACAAAACAAAACAATCCTCATATCATCTTTAGGAATAAGTTTAATCTCCAAACTATTTAAGTAGTCAAAAATATAGCTATTGTTTGATTGTATTATATTTTTTTGAACTTGACAGCTATCAAAATTATCAAAAGCTACAAGTATTGGCTTTTTATTTGATTTAAATGGATTGTATTCATTATGATAAATGAAGTTTTTATAAAAATCAATTCCATAACCATAACTAACCCTTGTATTACAAATAAACAATGAGTTTACTTTAATATAATCTATAAATCTAGTATAGTTTTTATCTTCCATATTAAATGAATATCTATTATCTTTTTCATCTAACTGGCATAAATCTAATTCAATTTCTTCATCAGTATTATTCTTAATGTTAAAAACAACAATATTTTTATTTTCGCTAATAATATCATCAGGTGGATAAGCTTCATCATATACAACAGAAGCAGTATCCCTCTTTAGATAAGCCCAAAGTATTATAATAAATAGAGATATAAACATTAGAGTTAGTATCGCTTTACCTGAAAATTCAATCATTAATAAAATCATTTGTTATATTGTTTTGTTATTTATTTATTTTATTTCCGTAATATTTATGGTATAATTCAAATATACATTCCTTTATTGCTTTAACTTTAGCGTCATACCCCTTGCCATACTTCTGCATAAGGTGTTTTACCTTCATTGGGTGTATCTCAAGGTATTTTCTACAAGCTATAATAAAATCTTTCCTTGAAAATTGACCGCATATTTTATTTGTTTGGTTTAAAACATAACAATAAAACCTTTCATTCTTACCACCTCTAAAATAAATATCATTTACCATTAGCTGTGCTATCTTAAATAATTCATAGTTAGGTATCCTTGCTCTGTATCTGTCAATATCATCCATTTGGTAGTGAAACCTAACGACGTTTGCATTTTGCCACATACGAGTAGTTAATGGAGCTAATGACTGTAAGTGAATATATATATCCAAATCCTTATGTCTATTTGTTGTTAAAGCACCAACAATTGAAGCATCTCTTGTTTCAATCAAGTATTTATTAATATCCTCAAGTATTAACATACCGCCACGATAATAATGAAGAATAGCTTTTAATATTTCGGGATATTTTTCAATACCAACTTCATTTCCATCAGCATCAACAGGCAATATACGTCTTACTTCAATTCTTTTTTGCTTTGACCAATCTTCTAAATCTTTTAAAGCAAGAGTTTGTGTTCTAAATCGGAATTTATTCTTAACTAATTCATCGTTTGTATATTCACCATTAACGTCAAATATCAAAACTTTCCTAGCAGGTTTTTCAGATTTTATATTAGGCGTAATATAATCCTGTATCTCCATACAAGTACGATACGTCTTACCTACACCTTTTGTTCCCGTAGCTATTATTAATTGTGGTTCACGCATTTCGTTTATTAATTTGGAATATCACTCTCTCTACTTGGAATATCACTCTCTCTATTTTCATTTTCAACAACTTCTGTTACATTAGTGGCTAAAGCATCATCTAGTGTTGGCATTTTATTAGAATCATTATTCGACTCTACCTCAGTATTATTAGGAGTATTGGTAGTAGTAACATTAGAGTTATTTGTTGTTGTTGTTGTATTATTAGCTTTAATATCTTCCTCTTTTACAACCCTTAAATTACTACCATCATTCATTGGCTCTTGATTTTGCTTTCTCATTCTCAAGATTTCTTCATTTTGTCTACGAATTTCCTCATTCTGTCTAATAATAGTATCCTGTCTTTCTAAATTCTCAAGGTGCATTCTTTTAAATTCCTTTATATCCTCATTCTTCTGTCTGATAAATTTAATGAGTAACATTACTTTAGCAACAAGAAATTGACCTAATACAAAAATCAATCTTTGTGTTGGTGTAAACGCAATCTCCTGCTCCATTAAAACATCAACCAATGCTGGTTTTATCATTTCAATTTCAGCATCAGTAATACGAAAAGCTTCCTCTACTTCCTTGTTATAATCTTTAATATAATCGAGTATCGAATCACCCTTCTTATTTATAACCGTATTTAAGTCTATTTCACCTTTCTCCTCTAGCTTTCTAAGCTTCTTTATATCGTGTGATGAAAAGTATGTAAAGCCCATAGGAACGTAATGCCTATATGCAAGTAAAATAGCATCAGCATCTTTTTCAACAGACTCTCTTTTCTCTTTAGGGGATAATTCTTTTAAATTACTATCCGCTTTCTTTTCAGATTTAGCAGTATTGCTTCCACTATTAGAAACATTATTGTTGTTAGATTTATTCGTTTGGTTCTGATTATTATTATTTGAGTTATAATCATCAGGTATATCAAGAACACCTTCTCCGCCACTATTACTTGGGTTTATTAATGCCGCATCAATATCAGGCTTCTTCGCATGACCACCACCAACATAATTAGGCTCACTAATAACCTTTTCATGCCCCTTTCCTTCTCCTTCTCCCTGAGAATAAACGACGTTTTCACCATTAGGATTTGCATTATTATCATTACCTAATCCCATACTACCATCAGTATATCCCCTTTGTTTAACAGGGTCTTTAAGTGGATTATATGTTTCTTCAGGAATATCATTTAATCCCTCTTGGTTTTCAAAATCTTGAATTTCTTGGTCAAGTTCATCATCAATATCATTATCAGTTGTAATACCATTAGACAATGGCTTTTTTATTTTATCATCATTTTTAATGAAGCTTTTTAAATCATCATCATTTTCATTAATACTAGAGCTGCTTAAATTATCATTATCAGGAATATCAGTATTTAAGTCATGATTTTTTAAATTATCATCTAATTCTTTTTGGTCATTAACAACTTGAATATTTTTTGCAGTATCAACTTTTCTTGGGCGACCTTTCCCTCTTTTATCCTCGCTCATTATTTATTATTTTAATTTTTTAATAAAAATTTTAGTATCAGAGTCTAATTCACTATAAATTGATAAAAAATCAATATGAAATTGATTCTTCTTTCCTTGTTTAAGTAATTTATATTCCTTTTCTGTATTATGAATAACCTGCCTACTTCTGTTGTAGTGATTTCCTAATTCATCGTCAGACATATCTTCAATGTGACTTCGTATAAGTAGAATACATAGCTTACGAGCAATAGTAATTTCACCTCTTGAATTAAAGGAAAATAATTCATCAATAGGAACTCCTAGCCTATCACAAACTAATTTCTCAATAAAATCAACTATGGCAAACTTTTTTTCATTTTCGCCTACAATATTTATCTCTTTTAATGCTCTAACAACTTTTAGTATCCCGTGTTTTCTTAATCCTTTACTAAGTTGTCGAATTAGGTCTTGAATTTCCCTGTTTTCGTTTTTGTCCATTTATATTGGTTTGATTACTTTAAGAATAACCTTTACACAAAAGTTGTAAAATTTATCCTAACTTCATCAATAACATAAAAAATATTATGAACATACTTTTGTTTAAAAACAATTTAAATTAAAATTATTAATATAAAAAAAGGGGAACGAGTCCCCTTTAATCAAATTAAATTAATCAAGATATTAAGATAAAACCTCGTAAAAAGGTCTAAGATACTGTTTTCTTAAACGCATTTTACCTACCTGATGTTCAGGATACTCAGGCTCTCCACCGATAGCATTAGTTAATTCAGCTACACTTATAACGTTATTTTTAATTAAATCACGTACTTTTTGTTCAGTAGGGTCTACCTGTTGTGCAGGTTGCTGTTTAGCAGGTTGTTGTTTAGCAGGTTGCTGTTGAACAGGTTGTTGTTGAACAGGTTGTTGTTGAACAGGTTGTTGTTGAACAGGTTGTTGTTGTACAGGTTGTTGTTGAACAGGTTGTTGTTGAACAGGTTGTTGTTGTACAGGTTGTTGTTGGGCAGGTTGTTGTTGGGCAGGTCGCTGTTTTTCTTCTTCTTCTTCTTCTTCTTCCTCATCTATTTCTTCTTCACCTTCAGCATTTTCATCTTCCCACCAAGTTAAAATATCATCAGCGATAGCCACATCATCTTGTTGTAACTGGTAGAATAATTCATTTTCTTCGCTTTCATCATCAGTATCTTCATAAACTTTAAGCTTTGCGTTAAAATTACGCATAGCCTGTTTTATTTCATTAGGAAGGTCTGAAACATTTATATTTTCTTCCTGAATGTAAAGTCTGTGCTGGATTTCTAGTTCTTCATTTTGATTTTCCATAATTTTGATTTTTTTTGGTTTATTTATTTATTTAATTAAGAGTTCCCGTTTTTCTTTTTTAATTCATCCATTTGCATCCTAATATGCCTTTTTTGAGAAATAGTAAGGTCAATAAGCAAAAGAGTAGAAACTACTGTTAGCAGTAAAACACCTGCCGACAATAGTTTCTCACCTTTAAATCCTTCACCTGTATATACAACAGGGTTTTTAGGCTGTCTTAAAATCATTATTTTTTATATTTTGACACTAATTTTTTGATTGATTTCTCTAAATCACCAAACTCAGAGCTTATTTCTGATTTTTTAAAATCAGAACCAAGAATCGCTTTGAAATCTTCAAGGAATCTGATAGCAGACTTCTCAAGACGTTGTGCTTTAGCCAAAAATGCTTTTGGATTTGCTTCAATTGTCTTTTTAGGAGTATTATCAATAGCTCTTGTTACAGCATCCTTAATATGTGATGTAATTACACCAAACACAGGTCTTGTCTTTTTCTTTCCGTATTTCTTAGAAACAGCTTTACGTTTTTTGAACGCACTAATCAATTTACTACAAAATTCAGCATCATTTCTATACTCCACCTTTTGACCAAAAGCTCTTACCGATTTTATCTTCTCAGCTTTTTTAACTGGAACGGCTTTTTTAGCAACCTTTTTTACAACTTTTCTTTTTACGAAAACAGGGGTATCTTTTCTTGGCTTATATCCTTTAGGCTTAACCATCTTTGTTGGAGATGTTGCTTTCTTAGGGCGACCTGAACCAGCTCTTTTACCACCACGTATTCCTTTTTCTTTAGGCATTTTTGGAATAGACGATGGCTTACGACCCTGACCTCTACCTGCTCCACCATGAGCTTTAGCTTTTTTTTCAGCTTTTTCAACCTTATCCTCAACCTTTTCGATTTTAT
>Ga0138256_10001089_pt1 | contig 29080 bp, 22 predicted proteins | sample KNB2016incub_MG_FD_105486 | JGI IMG/M metagenome (GOLD analysis project Ga0138256, IMG submission 105486) | Active sludge microbial communities from wastewater in Klosterneuburg, Austria - KNB2014incub_MG | ecosystem: Engineered > WWTP > Activated sludge > Unclassified | place: Austria... | reverse complement strand
AACGACTCACTTCTTCTTCAAAAAATCTTCTATTATAAATGCCTGTTAGTTGATCATGATAACTTAAATATTCAAGTCGATTTTCGAGTTTCTTTCGTTCTGAGATGTCTCTTACAACTGCGTGCACCATATTTTTACCCTGAAGTACAATATCGGTTAAAACGACTTCTACTTGAAAAAGAGAATCATCGCTTTTTTTGTGCACCCACTCAAATCGAATACTAACATCTTTTCGACATTGAATCATCATTTTTACCGCTTTATACTTTGAATAATCACCATCTTCTTGATAAGCAGGTGAAATAAATTCAACGCGCTTTCCAACAAGATCTTTTTTTGATTTAAATCCAAACATAGTGAGCGCTGCTTGATTGCAATCTTGTATATAATATTCTTCAAAAATTAGGATTGTATCTGTTGAATTTTCAAAAATACTTCTAAAGGTTTGTTCACTATTCGCCAACGCTTCTACTATATTTTTTTTGTCAGTTATATCTACAGCAAATGTTAATTCGTAGTTTGTATTTTCTATGCCATATCCAATGAATGTATTTTTTACATCTGCCCATATAAAACTACCATCCGGTCTCACGTAACGTTTTTCTAATTCTACATTTTCTTTAACTTCTTCAATAAGCATATTATCAATAGCCGATTCTGAGTTCAAATCATCTGGGTGAGTAAAGTCTCGCCAGGATACACCAATAACATCATGCATAGGACGGCCAACTAAATCACAATAAGCTTTATTCGCAAGTATAATAATGCCCGTTTCAAAATCCGATAAATTGATACCGATTGACGCTTGTTGGATCATTATTTTAAATCGGGTCTCACTGAGTGCCAATTGATATAATTGTTCTTTAATAGCCTGCTCTTGCGCGCGAACTTCTTCAAGCGTTGCTTCAATTTCGTCATGTGAAGTGCGAAGATTTAACTCGCTAATTTTCAAAGTCTCTGTCATTCGATGTATTTCTCTAAATGAATATAGAATTTTTCCAATAAAGACCGTTGCTATTGGATAAAAAATCATAATTGGAATACCTAACTTTTTTATCGTAGTCAATCCATTCCCTGTTGGTAAAGTGAACATAAGAAGTACCATGATACTGTGTACCACTATGCCCATTATATACAGCATAAGCGTTTCTTTTTGTAACCATTTCTTATTAATTGTTTTCAATTGATAAAAAAAGATACCCATTAATCCTGAACTAAGGATGACTAAAACCCCCATTGTTGCACCTTGGCCGCCTTGTGAGAGCCTAAGAAGAAGAGGTGGGACAATTGCAATTATTGTTGCCACAGGACCAAAATACATGCCACAGAGGCTAAGCATAACGGACCTGCCATCAAAAATAAGTCCTGGGCTAAGTATGAGTGGATTCAACATACCGATTACTGCAGCAAACCCAAATATAAGGCCTTGAATGATTGTTTGTGAAGATAACTTTATACCTTTATGCCCAATAATGCCTGAAATCATACTGATAGACGCTAACATTCCTAAATTAAAAAGGATATCAAGACTGTTTTCCATTTGAAACCTCTATTTTTTCTTTAAATTATAAAGCTTGAGCCTTGCAATCGTTAGCTTTATTGTAACATTATTAAGCTATAAAATACTAGGGTGTAACCATAAAAACACTGTGCAAAATTGCACAGTGTTTTCAAAAGGGCGTAATTTCTGATTTATTATGCTATAACTGTAGCAAGTTCTTTCTTTTTACGGAACTGCCAAATGACAACCACGCCTAATATAACAGCCGCTATCGCGTTTATCGAAGGACTTGTTGTTACCATCATAACACCACCACCTATAAAAAGAATTCTTTCTAGAGGGTTCATCTTCGCTTGGAAGAAACCAGTCAGCCCAGATGCAACGGCTATGATACCTATTAGTGCTGTCACAAGTATAAATGCAAGATGTAAAAATGTTACATCAACCAATAAGATTTCGGGACTGTAAACGAAGATGTACGGTATAATAAAGGCCGCTATTGCAAGACGTGAGGCTTGTAGCCCCGTTTTCATTGGCTCTGATTTAGCAACACCTGATGCAGCAACTGCAGCTAAAGCAACAGGCGGTGTCACGTCAGCGATGATACCAAAATAAAATGCGAACATATGTGCTGCGATAATCGGCACATCAAGCATCAGTAATGCCGGTGCTGCAATTGTTGCTGTAATAACATAGTTTGCGGTTGTTGGTACGCCAATCCCCAAAATAAGTGATGTGATCATTGTAAAAAATAATGTTAAGAACAAGTTTCCACTTGCCATACTAACGAGCAATGATCCCATTTTCAAACCTAATCCAGTCTGTGTTACAACACCAATGATGATACCTGCTGTTGCACAAGCGGCAACAACTGTGATTGCGCTTCTCGCACCATCGACAAGACCCATTAATATTTCTTTAAATGACAAACGTGTATCTTTCTTTATTGCAGATACAAGTAAGGCGGATACAATTGCACCAAGAGCGGCCCTAATAGGTGTGTAGCCAGAAATCAACAAATACATAACGACAATAATTGGAAGCATTAAGTGTCCACGCTCTTTCATAACCTTGCCCGCTCTTGGTATTTGGTCTTTTGGCATGCCTTTTAGACCTTGCTTTTTAGCTTCATAATGTACGCCCGCCCAAACACCAAAATAATAAAGAAGTGCTGGGATAACTGCAGCGCCAATAATTGTTACATAAGGTAAATTCGTAAATTCAGCCATTAGGAATGCAGCGGCACCCATGATTGGCGGCATAAGTTGACCACCTGTCGATGCAGTGGCTTCAACAGCTGCAGCAAATTCGGGTTTGTAACCAAGCTTTTTCATCATTGGGATTGTAAAGCTTCCTGTACCGACGACATTTGCTACTGAAGAACCAGAAAGGGTTCCCATAGTTGCACTTGAAATAACAGCAACTTTAGCGGGGCCACCTGGTGCACTACCCGCAATTGAGTTGGAGATATCTATAAAGAATTCACCCATACCCGTTTTGCCTAGATACGCACCAAATAGTAAGAACATAAATATGAAGGTTGACGACACACCAATTGGTAGACCGAAAATACCTTCTGTTGTATAAAATAAATGTTGTACTAAATTAGCAACTTTAACCCCTCTATGTGCTAATGGTCCTGGAATATAAGGGCCAATTAATGCATAAACGATAAACACAAGAGCAATAATGACCATAGGCCATCCAATAACCCTTCTAGCTGCTTCAAGTACGAGTATAATTGCGATAATGCCAACGATCATGTCAAGTGTACTGACACGACCTGCTCTCAAAACCAATTGAGCGTAATTGAAATAGACATAAAGACATACACTGGCAGCCATAATAGACAAACCAACATCCAGAGGATGCAGCTTCGCTCTTGAGAATTTTTTGGCAGATGGGTATAAAAGATAGACAAGAGTCAATCCAAATGCAAGGTGAATCGATCTTTGTAACATTGCGTCGAGAACACCAAATATACCTGTGTATAATTGGAATATAGAAAATGAAAATAAAATTGCAATGAGAATTTTCCCTTGAACACCGCTCAAAACTCTAAAGTCTGAACCTTTGTCGTATTTTCGGAGCAAGTCATCCGCTGAAAAATCTTGCGATTGATCCGATGTTGATTCTGTTTGTTTTTTTACTTTTAAGTCAGACATGGCACCGTTCCTTCCTAAAGGACAACCTGATAGTTGCCTATTTCAAATACTTTCTTTTTTTCTACGTAAATTTTAATAATGCGTGATTGATCCATTTCATCGAATAAATCCAAAATGTTGTGAACCTCACCATTCACTGTGATTGTATGTTTGGGTATTGGAGAAATAACCATGTTTATAACGTCTAATTTCCTTTTTAAATACAAGACAAATTTGCCATCAATAATTTCAAAATCTGAGTCATTCACTTGTTCATAGGGAAGCCCTACTCCAAAAGACTCATAAACAGTCTTTTGGAGCAAAAGCCCTTTATCTTCAGTAATTTCGAAAAACTCATCAACAGGGGTCAATAATACGGAGTGTATATAACCCAATTCAAATGCATTGTTATCGGGAAAAAACTTCTTCGTCTCACCCGTTTTCTGATCTTCAACTACGACAATTGTATGCTCATGCAGACCCGTTAAAATGAGCGTTACGAATAATGTTAGTCCGAGTATCATAATGATGATTTTTCTAACCAAAGTGTCCCTTCTCTCTCTTTTATAAATGCGTTACTATTAATAAATCATTCTTATTTTCCGTCAAAATATTTTTGAGCGCCTGGATGTACAGGGACTGACATTGCATCGAGTGCCGTATCAACCGTTATGAATTTACCAACATTATGCGCTAAAACAACGCGATCTAAGTTTTCATAAATTTGTTTTGTAAGTGCATACGCTAAATCATCTGACATATCAGCTGAAACACATAACATAGATTTAACAGTTAACGTATTAACATCAGCGGTTTGTCCTTTATATGTGTTTGCAGGGATTACATAATCGGTAAAGAATTTGTAATCTGCTTTTAATTTTGCAGCAACTTCAGCATCAATTGGAACGATGAAAACATCATTTTGTGCAGACAAATCTTGAATAGCTGCTGTAGGAATACCTGCAGTTAAAAACGCTGCATCAACTTGATTGTCTTTTAAACCTGAAGAGGCTTCAGCAAAGGATAAGAAATTAGCTTTGATGTCTTTTTCAAAATCCATACCAGCTGCAGCAATAATTTGTCTTGCATTGGCTTCAACACCAGAACCGATTGCGCCAACAGCGATTTTTTTACCTTTGAGGTCAGCTACTGATTTGATGTTAGGATCTGTTGTTACGATTTGAAGTGGCTCACTGTATAAAGTTGCAAGGCCTCTTAAATCATCAAAAGTTTGTCCTTCAAACATCATCACGCCATCATGTGCATATAAAGCAGTATCATTTTGAACGATAACAACTTCAACTTCACCATCCATTAATAAGTTGATATTCGCTACGGAAGCACCTGTTGATTGAGCAGTTGCATTAATACCTTTAATATTGTTATTCCAGATTTCTGCAAATGCGCCACCTAGTGGGAAGTAAGTTCCCGCTGTACCACCCGTACCGATATTTACAAAGATATTGTCGAAAGTAACTTCAGCTTCTGTTGCTGCTTCTGTTGTATCCGCACCAACCATAGTTGTTGCCTCCGTTGTAGCAACTTCATCTGCTTTTGGTGAACAACCAGTAACTAATGAGAACATTAAAACTAAAATTAATAACAAAGATAACGCTTTTTTCATAACTTCCTCCCGCTCTACTTATATTATAGATCACTAGGTATCTTTACAAAACTATTGTAAAGACACAAATACTATCGTACACCATACATATATCATATAACCTACAAGTTTCTACAGAATCCTACGAAATCATTTAAAATTTGTTCACAATTTAAGATGTTTTTTGTAATATGTCTGATAATTTGCAAGAAAAAAGAGCCAATCACGCACAAAATTGACTCTTTTGCAAATATTTAATTTTAGAGTTTATTTGCCAAGTAGCTTTTTTGTATAGGCCATATGAGGATTTTCAAGAATGGCATGCGTTTCGCCAATCTCGATGATTTCACCTCTATGCATAACTGCAAGCCGATCAGAAAGATGTTTGGCAATCATCAAATCATGTGTGATAAATAAATACGTCAATCCTAAGCTTTGTTTGAGTGACGCCAATAAATTAACAATTTGTCCTTGGACAGAAATATCAAGTGCCGAGACTGGCTCGTCTAGAACTAGAAATTTTGGCCTTGAGGCAATGGCTCTTGCTATGCCAACGCGTTGTTTTTGACCACCACTAATTGCACCCGTTTTACGATGCATTAAGCCTTCTGAAAGACCAACCATTTTCAGCAATCGGTTGATTTCATCATCAATTGTTCCTTCAAAGTTAATTTTATGTAAAATCAAAGGTTCTTTTATTAAATTATATACTGTTTTAAGTGGATCTAGCGCACCATAAGTGTACTGAAAAACGATTTGAACATCGCGTCTTAAATGTTCTTTATCAATGCCATTAAAAGTTATTTTTCCACTGTCATAAGTATTTAGTCCCAAGATAAGATGGCTCAAAGTCGTTTTACCACTGCCACTCTCACCAATTAACCCAAGCGTCTCGCCTTCATAGACATTAAAGCTCACATTGTTGACCGCATGAATGAAATGTTTTTTTGAAAATACACCCCGTTTAACAATAAATGTTTTATTGAGGTTCTCTATGATTAAAAGTGGTTTTTCGGTTGTTTGTAATTTAGCCAATTTGCCCTCCATTAAACAACACACATCTCAACGCTCTATTTCCATAGGATACCAAATCTGGAATCTTAGATTTACAACGGTCTTCTAAACAGGGACATCGCTGAGCAAAAGGACATGCCAAGGTAAACTCACTTGGATCAAGGGCATTGCCTGCTAATGTATATAATTGGGAATCGTGAGAATGAATTGAGTGTACACATTTCATAAGCTCAATGGTATAAGGATGAAGGGGTTTATCAAAAATATCATCTCTTTTCCCATATTCCATAACCAAACCACCATATAATATCAATATTTGATCGCTCATTTTTGAAGCTAAATCAAAATCATGTGTGATAAATAGAATTGTGATACCAAATTTTTTGTTGATGCTAATTAATAAATCGACTATGATATCCGTTAATGAGGCATCAATAGAACTCGTCGGTTCATCCGCAATTAATACTTCGGGTTTTAAAAGTAGGGCCATGGCAATTGTAACTCTTTGAGCTTGTCCCCCACTTAACTGATGGGGATACATATTAAGAACGATTTCACATTCTTGTACGAGGCCAACCTCTACAAGGCATGTAATAATTTGCGTTTCGACAAATGGTAATTTATGAACTTTGCAAAGCTCCTTGAACTGTGCGCGAATGGTTTTATTCGGACTCAATGCATCGTTTGGATTTTGAAAAATATAGGCTATATGTCTCCCCCGAAGTGGCCTTAACAATTTTTCTTCTAATGACAAAAGATCGTCATTTATAAAAGACATGGCATCTGCCGTTATTGAAGCCACTTTCGAATCATAAAGTCTGAGAATTGACATTGCCGTAACACTTTTACCTGATCCAGATTCACCGAGAATACTTAAAAAATCTCCTTTTTTCACCTCAAAAGATATGCCTCTTACGACTTCAATTTTACCAAAACCAACTTTTAGATTTTCTATTTTTAACATATCTGCCTCATTACTTTCGAAAGATTCATTTATTTCTTAGTAGCTGTTATTCTTAATCAAAGTGGTCAAAATTGAACCCAACTGTTTTATTGAAATCGATTCTTTTGGTTCGCCTAAATTTTCTTTAAACCCAACAATCATCGTTGGAAAGCCCTTTTCATAAAAAAATAAGCGATCGAGTTCCGATGAATTGGCTATCGCTTCATATTTGATTGCCTTCTTATCTAATTTTTCTTTTAATTGTAATGAAAATGTGTATGCATAATACCGTGTAATAGGTGATTGTTCTTGATCAAAAATGACTTTGCCTGATTTCAATCCCTGAATTCTTGTTAAATCAACATATAATAGGACGTCCTTTTGAGAGTATAGTGACTTGCTTGCATAATCACGCATACCATTAAACGTATCACTTAACGTGCCATCGAAAAATGCGACGATAATCGTACGTTTCCTGTTTTGTGCGCTCTGCGTAATATCATCTAAGATTGATAACTGTAATGAAAGCAAATCATCAAGTGATTCTGTTGTTACTGAATTATATGAGAAACCATAAATAATCGCTTCTTCTCCCATCGTTTTGCTTGTTCCAGGTAAAATTGCATAGACATTCTTTCCAGTTCGACCTGTTTCTGCATAAGTTTGCTGGATATGCAACTGAATCACCCTCTCGGACTTCAGATAAGACGGTATATGTTTACAATCATCTATCCGTTCAGTTTTAGTTGATAAAACAGCTTCAAATTTATGCTTGTCGACATAAAATACGGGAACACGTAATGACAATTGACTCATTCTTTGATCTCTTAATATCTCTAAATCTTGTTTCCAGATAATGCCTTTCACATTCTCAATCATTGAAAGTCTTTGACTTATCTGAATCACCGCTTGTTCATTGTAAAATTGTGCATTAAGCAGTAATATTGCGGGTTGTTCCAAAGTAATTTCACTTGAAGCGTATAAATCTGCAGAAGTCATATCGATAACGGTCTCATTAACATCAAAATTACCATGAGAAATCCATCTTACAGAATCTGTAATATCAACTTGGTTGGTTGATTCCATTAATAAAACACTCTGATTTGTTGTATAGTAACCTGGTTCTACCGTATAAGTTTGTATTAAAGTATTTCCCGTTAATGGCTTAAAACCTCTCTTTTCTAGCGAATTCGCTAAAAAACCAGCTACTTTAGTTGCATTATCATTGCCAATTACTGTCGGAGAATGTTCAAGTTGTAATGCGCTAAGATTTATATCGCTAATTCTGAAACTTAGATTTCTATCATAATAACCATAGCCTTGATAAATAATCATAGCGATTAAAAGTATTGAAATAACTATTTTGTATTTTTTACCCATTTTATTCAATTTAAGCTCTCCACTTAAAACCCATCTCAACCCTTCGCCTAACGCGTTGAGACCAAGCACACTTACAAAAAAGGCAAGCGCAGGAAAAAAAACAATCCAAGGCGCAACGCGGATATTATTTCGAGCAGCGCCAAGCATACTTGCCCATTCCGGTTCATATGAAATATCAATGGTTTTAATAAGTCCACCCATTGTATCTTCAATGAATCTCACATTCCCAACAAACACAGCAAATAAACCAAGTTGTAATAACAAGGTCAATGCTCTTGCGAATTCTAGGAAGAACATGACAATAAGCTCAGGATAAAGGTGTTTAAAAACTGTGCTCAATGCAATTTGAAATTTGTTTTTTCCAATTGCAACATCTCCAGTAACAAAAGGTTCTCTGTTAATGCTAGAAACGCGTTCTTCAATAACAATTCCGAGTTTACCAAATCCAACAAAGCCTAACAAAAGTACAAATGCTAAAATTGAATATTTTTTTTCTAAACCTATAAAATAATCCATTTTAAGCAAAATAATGCTTAAAAGCAACGTCGGAATCGTGCCAAAAAAACGAGAGAGTTTATCGATGACACTATGCGCGGTCACGCTGCCAAATCCCGCTAAAAATCCAAAAGGGATTGCTAATAAAAAACGTGATACAACGATTAAAAATGCCAAGAGCATCGTGAGTTTTGTACCATACACAATTAAAGCCCAAACATGTCTACCAAGTTCATCTGTACCTAGTGGAATGTGCCATTGTGGTTTAAATGGTGCTTTTTCTAAGTTGAAAACACCCTCTGCATCAACATATGAGCGCATCCCTTCGGTTGCATATGGATTGGCTGAAGTGAATATACTTGGAAATAAGATCATACAACCAATGAGGCCTAATACGATTAGACCAAAGTATAGCTGAAATTTTTTAGACACGTTTCACACCCCCCTGTCTTTTAGCTGAAGTGAGTAACAGCAATGCTTTTAATAAACCTGTGAAAAGAATGTATAGAATACTAATCGCGGCAATTAAACTGATAAAGGTGGCTTCGTCTTTTGTTTTATCGGCAATTAGAACAAAATTGGCAAGACCTTTATAGTCAAAAAGGTATTCAACGATAATTAAATTAGAGATCATAACCGATGCGAGACCAATCATTGACGTTATAGCGTTTTCAAGTACTGGCAAAATTAAATGGCGACTAAATATTCTGAACTTACTGATCCCCCTTGATTTCAACGCCACACAATATGGTTTTAGGCGTTCCCTGCTAAATGCAAGGTAAGATATTCTGCTGATATAAATCATTGGCATAATAGAAAGTGTGATTAATGGAAATATAAAGGCACGCAATGCAGAAAATTCAAAAACATTATTAATCATAACGATCAGGTAATTTGACAGTAAAATCCACATAATATCAGGTATTGATAGTGCTGTAATACTCATAAAACTACGCAATTCTGAATTTTCTTTGTCCGAATAAGCATCATATAACCCTTTAAAAATACCAAACACTAATGCAATAAATGATGCTGAAGTAAATAACAGAGCACTCTTAAAAAAAGCCCCTTTAATAAATTCAAGATTGCCAATACCTTCATTCATTAATGTCGTTATGAAAATAATCGTGTGCTTAAACGTTAAATACGCAGAAAAATTAGTATCTAATTCACCACCTACTAAACCAATATCCATATTTCGTGGCAGTTTAGTGATAACAACTAGTAAAATGAGTATTGTAATGGGTGTAAGTATTGACCCCATTTTTTTTGCAATCTGAACTGGCGAACTCAAATATAGGCTGTTAAGTTTCGGCGTTTGACCTTTGACTTGTTCAATCGCATAAAGCAAAAACAAATAAAGCGCTAAAATGGTAAGTAAAAGGATTGTGTTACTCGAAAGTGTTTGCCAAGGATTTTGAGGATATAGTGACGACTCAATATATTGAAGAATCAAGTGTATATCAATCGCTAAAACGTCTTTAGAAACACCAATTGCAACATCCGTCATTTGATGATGTGCACCATTGCCATGCACAATTGAGATAGAGGGTATGTTAGCATCTGCATATTGACCATTATAGGTACTTGAATTGCGTAATGTCTCAACGGGAATCTTTAGATCTTGTGCAATGTGTATGAAACTTGAAAAAGGAATCGCGGCGATTTGACCTGAACTTGACACTTGTAACGCCTCACTATCTAAACCACCTAATCGTTCAAGTGAAATCACTTGAATATTACCCGCATCAGCACTCAAAGCATTTATTAGGGCTTTAACGCCTTGCTGATCGGTTTCACCTGCATTTAATGCTACAAAAATGACGGTCTTATCTGGTTGGATTTTACGACTTTGCACCTTCATCGTTTTTGCAATTTCTAACATAACCGATACGCCAGATGCATTATCAAGTGCACCTGGATAATAACTTTGTGCACCATATCGACCGACATGGTCTAAATGTGCGGTAATAACCACATATTTATCCTTTGATTTCCCTTCTAACTTTGCAAGTATATTAGCTGTCTCAACCGTTTTGAAAGATATTTTTTGCTCAATTGTTGCACCATGAATATAACCATAAACAGTACCCAAAGGAACAACTTGGGCTGGTTTAATTTGATCAATGCGCGCAATGTTTTTTAGATGCATGTACACATCACGTGTAATATAACCAATGCCAATTGTATCACCTGATTTTGAACCCATCTCTAATGTTAATTTATCAATATCCGTTTCTAAACTAATGCTCGTATTGCCACTATAATAGAGTATGCCAACCGCCCCGGCATCCATAATTGTCTGAAGGCTGTCTCCTATTAATGGGTGTGCCTGCGTCACAACAACTTTACCCTTTATGGTTTCAATAGGCATCTTGTAAACATTATCATCTGCAAATACGAGATCTCCAGAATAGTCAATACTGCCACCTGGCCCCCATGAAACGAATTTATAATCTTCATGACGTTCGTAGCGTTTAAGCTCACCTTTTTCATCCAAAAAAGTAAAAATAGACGACGCATCAAAAAATGGAATTTGAGCAATAAAAGGTTGCTCGAATGGTTCGAGGCCTAACTGCACAAATTTTGATTTTACGTAGTCCATTGCAAGTTTATTGCCAGATGTTCCCGTTTGCCTACCTTCAAATTCTGAAGAAGATAGTTTCTTTATGTCAGACATGACATGCCCAACATCATACTGCTCTGTGTTAAATGGATCTGGCATTTTCATTATGTAAAACGAACCGAAAGTGACCATTGCAGTCATGATAAGTAAGACAATTTTCTTCATGGCACCCTCTTAAAAAAAATGAGAGACAATTCTGCCTCTAATTCATTAATTTTGGAGCGGGTGATGGGAATCGAACCCACACAGCTGGCTTGGGAAGCCAGAACTCTGCCACTAAGCTACACCCGCAATATTATAACTTCTATTTCTAGAATTATCTTAGCATAAATTACTTTGTTCGTCTAATAAAAACAAAATAATTTATGGGGATTATTAAAATAAATGTAACCTCGGTGACTGAAAATGGGTATCATTTAAATTATACTGTTATTATAATACAGCAATTAGGAGGCAATATGAATCAAATAATTAAGAACATTGAATTTTCAACACCGCTTAATATGGAAACGCTCGTTATATACCAGGACGGACAAGTCGTAAGTCGAACATTGGCACAAAATAAACATATGAATATGACGCTCTTTGCGTTCGATAAAAATGAAGAAATTAGCTCTCATGCCTCTTCTGGTGATGCCATGGTTTATATACTTGACGGAGAATCAGAAGTAACCATTGGTGACGACGTGTTTACTGTAAAGGCTGGCGAAACCATTGTCATGCCCGCGAACATTTCTCATGCATTATTTGCAAAAGAACGCTTTAAAATGCTATTAATCGTCGTCTTTAAACCTGCAGAAGTTGTCAATTTTTAGACCTTAACAGAAACAAAAACCTGAGTTTTAATTGCTCAGGTTTTTTTATGTCTACTTTAATTGTTTTAGGGCCTCAATCACCAGCCAAGAAATGAAAAATGCATATAGTCATTGCTCATCGTCCAAGCGTCTCCACCCCATGAAAATCCATATTTCTTAAAAGTATTTACCACATCGCCAATTGGCAATATGGAATAAGGGCTCCCACCTGGTTTCCAAAATGAACCAGATACAACGCTACCATCAGATCGAATCATATAATTCTCAGAAGCATTAATATCAATTGCAAGCCCCCATCGATGTTCAGAAGTCACACTTGATCGCCAAGCATAACCACCGAGGTCTTTAATAGGAAATCTTTCAGTGCCGTTATAAATTTCTTTGAAAATTTGAATAACGGTATTGGCGATACCTTCGTTAACAAGCACACTCCGTTTACCGGGCGTTTTCATGCCATTATTGCCTAATACCCAAACATCTACTGTAACGGAAACTAAGTGCTTCTTAGCTTCTTCAGCCGTTTGATAACGTACTGCATCAGCAGAGCCGAAAATCGATGCATATTTAACGGCATTGTTACCAAGCCTTGTCATAAGTTCTGCAGGCGTGACCATTTCTTCTCTTTTACCACCGCGGCTGACAATTTCTACCGTTTGATTTTCATTTACATATTGGTCAAAATTTATTCCATTTTCCTTTGTTGTCACTGGAAGTTTAATAGAAGTGTCACTGTTACCTAATTTGACTATACTTTCAATCGTTTGTGTTGATGCTTGACTCATATTAGGTTCAACAGCAATTGTCTTAACCGAATTTTTAAGTATAATGAACGCTTCTGCTCTTGACGTTGCTAGCTTTGGTTCTAATTTATTAGAGGTTGTTCCTGTAATAATCGTACGATTCACAAGTAAAGCAGAAGCCTCTTGAGCCCATACACTTAGTAAATCCGCATCAGAAAACTGAGCATTGATTTCTTGAATCACAGAAGGTTTTAATGAAGTATCATTTTGTATTTTAAGGATTAACTTTTGAATCATAACAAACATTTCTTCACGTTTTATGGTGCCATACGGCTTAAAACTACCATTTGGATACCCACTTACAAAACCGAGATCATATGCAAGGTTAGCAAAATCATTTGTATCATCAATAAAGACATCATGTTTCCACGTAATAGGCATCTCACCCGAAGCGCGCACATAAGCGTAAACAATTGCTTCAGCAAATTCACCACGTGTTATTGGCAATTGAAGCGATTGCTTTTCATACCCAATTGGTAATATGCCCCATTCAAAGGCTTCGGAAACACCCTTTGTATACCACGGTAATAAAGTATTGTCTGCAAAGCTAATGTGACCAATGAAACTTGCGGTAATGATCAATGTTAACATTAATGATAAGCTAATTAAACGATTTCTCTTTTGGTTAACCATTTTCATATCAATTCCCCCAATAAAAAAAGCAGACGTGTCGTTGTCAAAAAACACTATTATCAACGTTTTTGTCATCATATCACATATGCTTTTAATTTACTCTAAGTTTGAATAAAAGTTTTGATAATGAAATATAAGCGTCTGCAAAATGTTCTGCTTTAAAATGATTCTCGCATTTCGTGCTTTAGTAGCCATTCTTTACGCCATAATCCACCCGCATACCCTGTTAGCTTTCCATTTGCACCAATAACACGATGGCATGGAATGATAATGGCATTGGTATTATTGCCACTTGCCCCCCCCACAGCCCTAACACTTTTGGGATTCTGAATAGCCTTTGCAATATCGCCATATGTCTGAGTATGACCATACGGAATCAATTGAAGCGCCGACCAAACTTCCTTTTGATAATGGGTGCCTTGTGTAATCACGTTGACACTAAATTGTGTCAGTTTTCCCCTAAAATAAGCGGTCAGCTCTTGTGTCAACAGGTCTAGATGTTCATTATGACCTGCTTTAATCACGTCACCATAGCCGCATTCAAGTCTTCTAAGCACGGTATTGATGTCTTTTCTATCTCTAAAGTCTAGTAAACAAATGCCAAAATCGTTTGAAACAGCAATCATCTCGCCAATGGGCGTATCAAAATATTTAAAAATCAACATGCTTCACCTCGTATTTGGGGATTTTTTTCTTTCATTATATCATAGCCTACATAGGTCTTAGTTATGTTTTGTTCTTTCAAAAAAAATCATATTATTCTCACAATTTAGCAGCGCATAATATTACCTTGACAGATACTTTGCATCGCTTTAACATATAGAAGTAATTTATATTTACACACGATTAGGAGGCAGATTTATGTCAATTGCCATTGGTGTTCTCGGTGGGTTGGGCTTATTTTTATATGGCATGCAATTAATGGGTGCTGGGCTGCAAAAGGCAGCGGGTAAAAAATTAGAAAGAATTATTGAAATATTAACCACCAATCGATTTATGGGTGTTCTAGTGGGTGTGATCGTAACGGGTATCATCCAAAGTTCCAGTGCAACAACGGTTATGGTCGTCGGTTTTGTAAATGCTGGCATCATGAAACTTTCACAAGCGGTTGGCGTCATCTTAGGTGCTAACATTGGAACAACCGTTACTGGACAAATTGTTTCTCTATCCATTACTGAAATTGCGCCTATTTCAATCGGTATAGGAATGGTCATCTGGATGGTATCAAAGAAAGACACTTCAAAAAATCTTGGAGAAATACTCATTGGTCTAGGTATATTATTTGTGGGTATGGACTTTTTAAGTGGTGCACTAAAACCGTTAAGAGAACTTGAAAGCTTTAAAACAATGATACTCTCTTTAAGTGCACATCCAGTTCTGGGTGTATTGGTTGGATTTGGATTAACTTTTATATTACAAAGTTCTAGTGCATCAATTGGTATGTTAATTGCACTTGCATCACTTGGTGCATTGCCATTGGCGGTTGCGCTTCCCATTTTATACGGAGATAATATTGGTACATGTACGACAGCGCTTATTTCAAGTATTGGTGCCAGTAAAAATGGTAAACGTGCTGCAATCATTCACTTGTCCTTTAATGTAATTGGTACTTTATTGTTTGTCCTTCTATTAACGAAACCAATTACGGCCATTGTAACTTCAATTGATCCAACAGATGTCGCAAGACAAATTGCCAATGCCCATACCATTTTCAATCTTTCAAATGTGGTTATACAATTCCCATTTGCATTTATACTCATAAAAATTGCAATGTGGGTTATTCCAGAAAAAGATGAGCTGGTTGAAGAAAAACTGACGCGTTTCATTGACGATCGTATCTTAGAAACCCCTACAATCGCTATGAAAAGTGTCATCAACGAAACTATTAATATGGGCAATATTGCGAATGAAAGTTTAACCTATGCGATGTCTGGTTTATTTGAGAATCAACCTGCACATGCTCAGCAAACTTTTGCACTTGAAAAGAAAGTAAATACATTGGAACGCTTGATTACAGAGTATCTTGTTAAGCTCTCTAATAAAGACATCAACGAATCAGATCGAAAATATATTGATGGTTTATTTAACAGCATTAACGATATTGAACGTATAGGTGATCATGCGGATAATATTGCTGAATTAATTGTCACTATGAATGAGAATCGAATCGTTTTTACAGATCATTCAAAAGAATCATTAGCGACTATGTATCGAAAAACTAAATTAACATTTGACTTAGCGCTTCAAGTGATGGACAAGCCATTACAAGCAACAATGGATGAAGTCATTGCTCTTGAAGCGGAGATGGATATCCTTCAAAAGGAAGCACGAAAAGGCCACTTTGCAAGATTAAATACTCAAGAATGTACTCCAGAATCCGGTGTCTATTATCTTGAGATTGTAAATAACCTTGAAAGAATCTCAGATTTATCAAAAAATCTCGTATACGTTGTCGCTGAAACCAATGAAATGATATAATTATATAAAAAAGGTTTACAACTTGAGTTCTTTAAAGTTGTAAACCTTTTTTTGCATTCATTTTTTTGAACTAAACTTTCTTCCAAAAGCTCGGCGTTAGCATCAAGAATAAAGTAAATAATTCTAATCTACCAAAGAGCATCTCAATAGATAAAACACATTTTGTAAAGCTATTAAACATCGCATAGGTCTTTGTTGGCCCTACAAAATCAAATCCAGGTCCAATATTACCAAGTGTTGCTGCAACTGCAGAAGCGGCACTTACAATTCCTACATTTTCCAAAGAGACGAGGAGTGTTCCTAATAGAAACATTAATAAATATAGAAAAAAGAATCCAGAAACGCTTGCAATTACATCACTTGACAACATCTTTCCACCAACTTGTATTGGTAGTATCGCTCTTGGATGTAAAATCTTAGCAATTTCGCGTTTGACGAGTTTGAATAAAATAACCAATCGAATCACTTTAATGGATCCTGCGGTGGAACCCGCACTGCCCCCAACAAACATCAAAATAAACAAAATCATTTTGCTGAAATCAGGCCATAAATCAAAATTTGTGGTTGAATATCCCGTGGTCGTTATGATGGATGATACTTGAAAAAACGAATGACTTAAAGCGTTCTCAAATGATGTATAAGTGCCATTTAAATTGGCAAACACTAACAATGTAGAGGCAGTTACAATCAGTAAATATATTTTAACTTCAGTATTCGCTAATATGTTTTTAAACTTGCCTTTATATAAATCGTAAAACAATGCAAAATTGACGCCTGAAGCGACCATAAATATCGAAATAACAAAGTAAATATAGTTGCTGCTGAAATGACCAATACTCGCGTTGTAATTTGAGAAGCCTCCAGTTCCAACCGTTCCAAAAGTGTGAATCAAAGCATCAAATAAACTCATGCCACCCAATACGAGTAAGAAGGTTTCAATGATGGTGATGCCTAGATATGCCGTGTATAGAATCTTTGCTGTATCTTTCATCTTAGGGACAATCTTGTCTGTAACAGGACCAGGTGTTTCAGCTTTAAAGATTTGATATGACCCTACGCCAATCGTTGGCATGATGGCCAAGGTAAGAACCAATATACCCATCCCGCCCATCCAGTGCATAAAAGAACGCCAAAACATAATACCTTTTGGAATAATCTCAACATTTGAAATCACGGTTGCTCCTGTTGTGGTTAATCCGGATACCGCCTCGAAAAAAGCATCTATAAAAGATGGCAAAGTACCTGATAATACGAAAGGAAATGCGCCAAACATAGAAATAATGAACCAGCCAAAAGTCACTATAGTAACGGCATCTTTCGCTTTTAAATATCTATTCTTAACGCTTAATTTTGACATTAGGAAGCCAAATGCTAACATAATAGCAATTGTTGTCACAAATGCTTTTGTGTCCCCACTTTGATAAAAAAAGGAAATACCAAGTGGGATTGACATAGCTGCAGCTTCAATTAATACTAAATTACCGAGTACCCTCATGATCATTCCATAATTCATTAAAAATTCTCCGCTTGCCTTTATAAAAATAGGCTTCTATTTTATCTAACACATCATTTAAACAGAAAACGATCACGCGATTATGTGGTTCAATGACTGTTGTGCCATCAGGCACAATAACTTTACCATTTTTTACAACACCACCAATAATAATACCTTTTGGTAAATCAATTGTACTAAGAGGCTTACCGACAATTTTTGTGCCTTCAAGAGCAATAACTTCCATAACTTCCGCACTGCCCCCTAACAAGAGCGATAACGATTTGATTTTTCCACCTTGCGCGTATCGCATTAAATGGGAAGCTGTCAGCAATACAGGATTGATGACCATATTGATATCAAGCTCATGCAACACACTGACATAATTTGATTTACTAACTTTCGTAATAATTTTAGGCACTTTATATTTTTTTGCGACGACTGAAAGCAAGATGTTTTCTTCGTCAAAACCGGTTAATGTTACCACAGCATCCATATTTGAGATGTTTTCTTCAATCAGAATTGATATATCCGTTGCATCACCATGGATGATTAAGGCATTCGGCAAGTTTATCGCTAAATCTTTACAAGTTTCTTTGTTTTTTTCTATAATTTTGACTTGAACCCCTTTTATTTCAAGACGTTTAGCAAGAAAATAAGATATATTGCCGCCACCCAATATCATGACGCGTTTAATCCTCTTATGTTCTGGTTTCATTAGATGTTCTTTATATTGTTTCATAAAGTTTTGAATATCAAGTTTGACACCAATAATGTATAACAAATCACCACTAAGTATGATGGTTTCCCCATTAGGAATTAGCATTTCATCATGTCGTTTTATTGCAACGATTAAAAGACGTTTTGGAAGATCAATTTGCTTGATGGATGCGCCATTTAACAGATCATTAGATTCGATTGCGAATTCAGACATCCCTACTTTCCCGTTTGCAAAATCATCCATGTATATGGCTTCACTTTTCAACAACTTTTTCGCTATTTCAGTTGCCGTTTCATGATCAGGATTAGTAATTAGGTCGATGTCCAAGTTATGTCTAATAAAATCAATTTGATTCATATAATCTGGGTTTCTTACACGTGCAACAACACGTTTGCAACCCATTTTTTTAGCTAACGTTGCAATTAACAAATTCGTTTCATCTGAACCCGTAACCGCAAAAAGCAATTCAGTCATAGAAATATTGAGTCGTGTGAGCATTTCAATATTGAGTCCATCAGCAAACATCGGCATCATATCAACATCAGATTGCACCTTATATAGCGCCGCATCGTCTTTATCAACGACTGTAACATTATTATCTTTGATTGAAAAAATATTGGCAAGACGATATCCTAATTTTCCTGCTCCAATAATGACAATATTCATCATTGCCTCCATCTTTATTTTTTGATTCGTGTGCGTACACATTGGTAATTAAAAGCTTATTTTTATATTATAGCAAAAATGGTACAAACATGTATGCTAAGTTCATACAAATTCATAATATCTAATGACACCCTTTTCTCATAGGACCTTAATTATAGCATAATCAAAACGTAATTGTTTTTCATTTTTAACAACTTTTATGGCTATTATTAATGATTTTTTAATGTTTACATAGTATAATCACACATGTGAACAGTATTTCAGTACTGACTAATAAAAATTAAGAGGTGTAAAATGAAAAAGGGATTAATAGCTATATTGGTGATCGTTGTTATCATCGCGACGATTGGTGGCATGCTTGTTTCCAAATATAATACTTTGGTAACGCTTAATGAAGATGTAGATGCTTCACTTAGCCAAATTGACAATCAACTACAGCGAAGAAATGATTTAATTCCAAACTTAGTTGAAACTGTAAAAGCATACGCAGCTCAGGAAACAGAGATTTTTAACAACATCGCAGAATCAAGAGCAAAACTAATTGGTGCAACGGGTGTCACAGATAAAGCGAACGCCGACGCAGAACTCACGGGTTCACTCTCAAGGTTATTAGCCATCTCAGAAAATTATCCAGATTTAAAGTCAAATGTAAACTTTATGCAGTTATCTGATGAACTTGCTGGAACCGAAAATAGAATTGCCATTGCAAGACAAGATTATAATACAGTTGCTGCAAGTTACAACAAAGTCGCTAAATCATTTCCAATGACTATTTTTGCTAAGATGTTTGGTTTTGATAATGCAGATTATTTTGAAGCAGCTGATGGTGCTGAACAAGTTCCTACAGTAGATTTTAACAATTAGATTGGTAAAGAAAATGGGTGTGATCAAATTGAAAAAACGTATCCAAGCAATTACTTTGCTCGTCATTCTGTTGTCACTCACTATGCCAGTAACTTTTGCGGCGAATATACCTCAACCGACGAACAATTTTTATGTAAATGATTTTGCAGATATTTTATCTGCGGATACCGAACAATCTATCATGTCAGTATCTGTGCCCCTTGCGGAACAAACTGGCGCTCAAATCGTGGTTGTTACCATTGATACATTGGATGGACAAGATATTGAAACCTATGCCAATACGCTCTTTAGAGAATGGGGCATCGGTGATGCAAAGAAAAATAATGGCTTATTGCTACTTATAGCTTATGAAGACCAACAATCTAGAATCGAAGTTGGTTATGGTCTTGAAGGCGCACTCAATGATGGTAAAACAGGTCGCATACAAGATGACTATCTCATTGGCAATTTTCAAGCTGGCGATTATGACGCGGGTGTCTTAGGCACCTTTTATAAATTATCAGAAGAAGTTTATAAAGAGTACAACATAAATGCAGATGAATTAATGAACCGAAATGTTTATTATGTCCCTAGTGAAACAACAGATTCGGGTAACCTCTCTATTGGTGAGATTTTTATCGGCATAATAATCGTTATTTTTGTCATTCTTGATCTGATTTTCAATCGTGGTCGATTAACACGATTTTTTATCTACACTGCAGCGCGTAGCTCTAAGGGCGGTCGTGGTGGTGGTGGTGGATTTGGTGGCGGTGGCGGCAGTAGTGGCGGTGGTGGCTCTTCACGGTCCTGGTAGCAGTGCCTACTTTTCTCAATCATGAAGTTAATATATTATATAAAAGGCGTTGTCATAGTGGTATTTTCCACGGTTTGACAACGCCTTCTTATTTATTTTCTTGCACCACTTCGCTTTATTGCGGCTTCATAAAGTATCAAAGTTGCTGCGATACCAACATTAAGGGAATCACACTCGCCATACATGGGAATTTTGACTGAAGTGGCCCCTATACCGTACCACTCTTTTGAAATTCCGTAGCGTTCACTTCCCATGATAATCGCTATTTTTCCAGAATAGGATTCTTCATAATAAAATTGATTCGCGTCAGTGTCCGTTAATAGTATTTTGTACTTATTTTGTTTTAACCAATCGATGACGACATTGGTTTCTTCTTCAACAATTGGCACCTTGAAACATGAACCTTGGCTACTTCTTAAAATCTTAGGATGTGTCAGCCTGGTTTTTCGATTGCAGATGATGATTGCGTCTGTATTGGTACCATCACTTGAACGTATAATCGTTCCGATATTTCCGGGTATTTCTAATCCGTCAAGTACAACAATCACTTGATGTTGTTTAGGTATCAGTTGCGATAATTTTTTTTGAGGAAATTTTGCAACAACAAAGAACCCAGCTGATGTGCCAACTTCAGCAATTTTTCTAAAGGTCATATTGGAAACAATATGAATTTCATTCGTAATCTCAAGCAGACGCATCATGATATTATAGGCATCTAGAGTCGTTATTGTCTCAAGATCGAGAACAACAGATTGAATCTCCACGTTGTATTCTAACAGTTTACTTGATGCCCAGATACCTTCAACGCCAACGAGCTTATCTGGATTTGATTTCGAATTGTTTGCAAGTGCTTGAATTTTTTTGATAATGCTCGCATTTTTTCCAGACATCCGACACTTATCGCCAAAAGCATTTCTGATAAATCGTTCTTTTTCTTCAAGTGACAGTTTAATAAACATGGTGACTCCCTTCCGCTCTCGTTAAAAATTGTTTTAGTGCGTCTATAAAATTTTGATCATCGTTTTTTGAACGCTTTTTATGCTTCGGTCCTCTAATATTCTGAGAGCGAGATACGCGCCCATGATGTCTTGAGTCTAAAATAAAATCTATATTAAGGGATGTGATTTCTTTACCGTTTTGATCCATACAATATCCCAGTTTTGCAAGCACCATCGCCGCCAACCCATTATCTTGAGTAATTGCAAGATCTCCGCATTGCATATGGTTAGCAATATAATAATCTGCAGCATCGTTTGAAACATCTACCGTAATCACTTGTGCATAATCACTTTCAATCTTTACGGCATAATTTTTCACAATGGTCACAGGTATTCTCATCCCCTTTGCAACCGAAATTGTTTCTGCCACAACTGGGCATCCGTCTGCATCAATCCAAATTCTCATATGTGCCTCCATTTAAGATGCCCTTCTAAAGAAAAAACAACGCATCGGACCTATAATTTTTTGACAAACTCAGATTTAAGTTTCATCTCGCCAAAACCATCAATTTTACATTCTATATTGTGATCACTGTTCACTAACTTAATATTCTTAACTTTAGTACCAATTTTAAGAGATGATGAACTGCCTTTGACTTTTAAATCTTTGATGATCGTTATCGTGTCGCCATTACTCAATACATTGCCATTTGAGTCTTTCACAATAAAGGCTGTGGGATCATGATTTATTTCTTCTGCTTGCATCGGCCACTCATGGGCACATTCAGGACAGATAAAATGAACACCATCATCATAGGTGTAAGTGTAGTGACATTTAGGACATTCTGGTTGGTTAGACATGTTAAGTATTTCCTCCGTTATTTTCTAATGAATTATCAAACATTTGCATACCATTATCTCATAGTTTATCGTTTTCGTTAACCCTCTTTTAAAAATCAAACTCGAATAAATAACACCAATAGGGGTATATAATATTAATTGAGGTGATTCTTATGAATTCTAGAAATCGTTTTATTCTTCAACACTTCAGCACATTTTTCCTACTTTTATCGATACTGCTTATCACTGGATGTGATAACGTTCAACTGGATATACTAGAAAAAAACAAACTTTCTGATGTTAGAAATACCATAACGGCCATTGCACAGCATTCTGAAACATCAAGTGAACAAATAACGGAATTATTAACAGAAAAATCAACAGAGCTGTCAACAGCACTGGATACCCAATCGCTGATAGATGTCCCCTATGTCAGATCATTTGATGCTTATATTAAGCAGAATGCTGATTTTATGGGTTGGCTTACAATACCAGGAACTTCTATTGATGAGCCGATTGTTCAAGGAAATGATAATGCCCATTATCTTGAATATGATGTAACGAATACGAAAAGTATTAAAGGGGCTGTTTTTCTAGATTACAAAAATCAAGGTAATTTCTATGATAATCATATGAGTCTATATGCACATTACATGGAAGATGGCAGCATGTTCCACGATTTGCATAAATACAAAGAAAAAGATTTTTTAGAAGCCTATCCTGAAATAATATTAAGTGGTTTACGCGAAACTAAAACCTATGAAATATTTTCAGTTCACATTGTCTCTGCCGCTGATTATTATCTTTATCTTGATTTAAATGATGAAGCGCTCAAAGAATATGCGGCACATTTTGAACGACTTTCAATGGTCAAACCCTCTGTAGAATTTCCTGAAGATTTAAAACTATTAACTTTAGTCACTTGCACCTATGAATTTGAAAATGCACGTCTGTTAATCCATGCCTATCAAAAATAATATGATAAATTTAATAACTGACACCTTCAAATGTTGATGGTATAATATTTATACTACGGCTAGAGAGGGGCATCATGGAAAAACCAGTTAATAGTCATGTTAAAGGACTCATTTTTATTGCACTTGCAGGTATCAGCTGGAGTACAACAGGCATATTTGCTAAAAATTTATTAACGAGCGGATTCACTTCTATTGAAGTTTCATTTATGCGTTTGTCTCTTGGATCACTACTTTTTCTGATATACTTCTTAGCAGCTAATATTAAGCTCTTAAAAATCGATAAAAATGGCTTAATACTTACTTTTTTTATGGGTGTCATCACGCAAGGCATTTTCAATCTCGTTTTTTTTGCTTCCGTTGATCGTATTGGTGTCATCAATGGCACAATATTACTCTATTTGGCCCCTTTATTTATTACATTTTTTTCAGTTATCCTTTTTAAAGAAAACTTAACGCCAATTAAACAATTAGGCGTCGGATTATCTATCATTGGATCCGTACTTGCTTTAACAGGAGCAGTATTCGATTTCAAAGATTTATCGGTCATTGGGATTCTCTTAGGCGTTGCCTCAGGACTTGGTTATTCACTTGTTAGCGTTTTTAGTAAATTTGGATTAAAGCGATACCATGCTAAAACGCTTATATTTTATAGCTTTGCATTTGGTGCCGCCTTTATCTTTCCATTAGTTGATATTAGTGATCTCGCAATCAAAGTACACGGTACAAAAGTTGTTTTATCGATACTTGGTTTAGGTATTTTTTCTGCCACCATCGCCTATATCTTTTACTTTGAAGGGATAGCTACTGGCCTTGATTTATCAAAAGTAGGTGTTATGAGTATGGTTGAATTGATTTTCGCCATCCTATTTGCCGTTTTATTTATTAATGAAACTTTAAATCCAATCAAGATCTTTGGTATTGGTCTCATTCTCTTATCCATCTATTTAATTAATAAAAAAGGTGTCTCAAAAAATGAATAATTTCATTTTTGAAACACCTTTTTTTATTGGTAATATTTATACTTTAATTCTGATTTTTAAGATATCAGCACTAATCAATGCGTTGATCAAGATGATGATTGCAGGTCCGAGAAACAAACCAACGATACCAACCAGTTTGAAACAGATGTACATGCTTGCCAGTGCGGACAATGCCCCAATACCGATGGCGTCACCTAAGATTTTAGGTTCTATAATGCGTCTAAATGCGAATAATATACCATATAAGACAAGCAAGCTAATTGCGATAAAATAATTACCACTTATGATATAAAAGACTGCAAGTGGCACCATCACTGAGCCCGTTCCAAATATTGGTAGTATATCCACCGCGGTTATCAATCCCGCTGTTGCAAGAGGAAATTTGATACCAATGACTAAAAGGCCAGTAAAAGACATGACAAAAATAAAAAAACTAATGACGATTTGTGCACGGATAAAACCAAAAACAGCCCTGTAAAGTTTATTCATAACCAATTCGATTTTATGATGTGACGACTCATCAAAAAGACTAATAATTTTACTTTTGATATTGGGTAGTGTCATACTTATGAGATAAAGTGAAATAATGAAAATTAAAGTATCCAATATTAAATTTGGTATCCCTTGAGCCATGTTAATAACCGCTTGCGATAGCCTTAGAACAACCGCTTGTAATGAATCAATACCTGTCTTAACAAAATCATTAAGCTCAGGATTGAGTTCATCTGTGATGGGTGCAATTGATTCTAATGTTTCCAGTGCAAAATTATTAAAGGCTTCATAATGTTCTTTTGTGTAGTCAACAACGGATTCACTTAATGAAACAATTTCCGTTATCCCTTTTATACTGAGCAAATAACTAGAACCAATCAATAACACTAAAAACGATGAACAAATAAAAAATGAAATTAATTTGCGCCTTCGCTTGAATGGCTTTGACATCAATAAAATAACGGGTTCGATTAAAAGTGCAATTAAGATTGCCATTAAAAATGGAAAACCGATTGTAAATAATAAATACAATATAAAAACTACTAACGAAACATAGAGTATAGTGAAAATATTCAAATGTTTACCTCCTAATCGTCTTGAGTACTCACTTCTGAGTATACTTCTTTTTTTTGATTCCAGCAATATTAAGCATTAGATTAGATTGGATTCAATTAACTCTAACCCCAAGTCATTTTTTCAAGTGCTAACTGCCGTCTAAACCAATCATCATTTTGACTCAACGATTCATACGATCCAGAGTTCACAATACGGCCATTCTCCATAATCACCAAAGTGTCATTAGCCAAAATAGACGTTAACCGATGTGAAATTGATAAGACCATACGTGTTTCAGCTGTTTTTCTGAGCACTGAAATTACATGCGCTTCAGTTACTGAATCTAAGTTAGAAGTGATTTCATCCAACAATAAAATCGGTGGATTAGAAACAATGGCTCGTGCTATACCGAACAATTGTTTTTGGCCTTTTGAGAACATCCCCTCATTTTGAACGATGGTATCATAAGAATTTTCTAGTTGTTCAATAAATTCTTTTAAACCGACATATGCCAGCACCTTTTCAATGGCTTCTCGTGATATGGTCTCATCTTTCAAGCTGATTTGATCCGCTATGGTTCCTTTAATCATGCGAAAATTTTGTTCAACATAGCCAAACAAGTTTCTTTTTTGATGATTCGGTATTGAATATACATCGACACCATCTAAAAGTATGCGTCCATTTGTGGGTTCTAAAAGTCCCATAATTAATTTAAACAACGTTGATTTACCTACGCCTGTTCGGCCGACAAAAGTCACTTTCTCATTTTCATGAATTTCAAGATTTATATTTTTTAGAAGATCATTGTCCGTTTCATATGAAAAATAGACATTTTCAAATACAAGATGATAGGCATTTATAATGGATTGTTTTTTAGGGGCCTCTTCCTTTTCTATTAAAAATGCATCTACTCTTTTTATACCTGACATTGCAATTTGAATATTTTGAAGTTCCATGCCTAGATTTTCAATCGGCGCAAATAAATTTGAAAAAAGTTCTATCGACGCAGCAATCATACCTAGTGATAGACCAAGCACATTTAAATCTTTTGATGAAAGAACCACGATGACACCAATAATAACAGCGCGTATGATTTGAATAATAGGCGGAAAAATAGAATCGTAAAAATTCACTTTTTCTATTGTTTGATAATTGTCTAATAAAACATTTTTATATTTGTTTTCCATATACGTTTCTTTATTAAATGATTTAATCATACGCGTATTTTTGATGCTTTCTAAAATATGATTGTTTACCGTACCTATAAGCCTTCGATTGTCAATTTGTGCGAAAAGCATACGCATTTGAAATTGTCTCGTAATAAAATAAATGATTGGAAGTAGAAACAAAGTAATGATGCCAAGATCATTGCTAAATACCCAAATAGATGCCACGATTCCAATGATTTTAAATCCATCTACAAGCATGCCTATTATGCCACTTGAAAACATAACATTGATTGCATCAACATCATTTGTAAACTTAGAAACAATCGTTCCAGTATCATTATATGTGAAGAATGACGATTTAATACGCTCGAGTTTAACAATCATTTCATATCGAATGGTCTTATTGATCTTCTGTCCCAGTACGGTTAGAATTGATTCTTTGAAAAAATCAAAGAGTCCAATGGTTAGCAACGTCACTAAATAAAGGCATGCCAAGAGTAGAAGACCTTGCTGATCAGCAGCCGCCAAGTGATTGTCAATGATGACCTTTATTATTTGTGGTGGTATTAAACTTGAAGCGACTGCACCCACAATAACAAAGCTCAAACAGGCCATCATCACTGGGTTATTTTTGAGGGTTGAAAGTATGACACGATGCACTGAACTAACCTTCATTAGCGCCACCACCTTCCGCCTCTTGCAAATGTACAATTTTTGAATAGAGCTCTGATTGATTCATTAAAGCCTCATGTGTACCATACAGCGTATTTTTATGGTTCTGCAAGAAAATAATTTGATCGACCTCTTTGAATATTGATAACCTATGTGAAATTATTATTATGAGGCTTTCAGAATAATGGTTTTTTATATTTTTAATAATTTGCTTTTCAGTGTTCATATCTATCGCAGAAAATGGGTCATCTAAGATAATGATCTTTTTTTTATTTAGTAGTGTCCTTGCTAGTGCAATTCTCGCTTGTTGCCCACCACTCAATCTCAGTCCATAACTACCTATCATGGTATTATATCCGTCTTTCATAGCGTTTACTTCTTCATCAATACAGACAATTTTTAATACCTCGTTGATGGCCTTATTTTCACCGAGTGTGATATTGTTATAGAGTGTATCTGATAACAAATGGGGTTCATGTTCCATATATGCAATGCTATTAGAAAGGGTTTCAGTAGGATAGGTTTCTATGGGTTTCCCATTGATTTCAATGCGCCCTTCATAGGGATACATGCCTGTTAAAGCTAATGCTAAGGTTGATTTACCACATGCAACTGGTCCCGTTATACCAACAATTTCACCCGACTTTGCTTGAAAATTTATAGATTTAACAATCTGATTTTGGTCTTCAGAATAGCGAAAGCTCAGGTTCTCAACTTTTAAGTTAACTTTTGAATGAAAGATTTCACCACCCACTTGATTGCTTTGATAGTCAGATAAATAGGGCTTGATACGCATCCACGAGATTTTTGATTTTTGAACCGAATTGAACAATTTTGCTGCTTTGCTTGCTTTTACGGCAAGTGCAGTGAACATCGTTAAATACGTGATGAAAGCACCGAGTCGCCACTCACCTAGAATGACATTTGTTCCACCATAATATAAGACAGCAACAACACCTGCCATTGCAATAACGTTATAAATCGGTTGCATGGCATTTTCAAGTCTTAATGCTTTAATTGCTTTATTTTGTAAATCTTCTAAAGCATTCTTATAGATTGTTCTGTTGATGATTTCTACGCCATTTACGCGATACATCAAGGCATTATCAACACAATCATTTGTAAGTTCAGTCAGTTCGCTGCTCTTTTGTCGATAGTCAATTGTAAATTTATAAATCACTTTTTTTAGTTTTTCAGCAATCATCATAGCAATCGGTATAAACAGGCAGCTCATTAAAGTAATCTTGATATCAATCATGCAAAGAACGACAATATAAGACACCATTAAAACACCCGTATCAAATATTTCAGTGGTAAACTTTCTCATGCCTTCGACACAAAGGTCCACATCAGAAATCGTACGTGTCATTATATTTCCTGTACTTTCCTCATCAAGCTTGGTCACACTTTTATGCATGATTGTATTATAGATCATTAATCGCATCAAAGCACTTGTACTATTTGCAAAACGACGTATATAAAATCTTTT
>Ga0138256_10001088_pt1 | contig 29080 bp, 24 predicted proteins | sample KNB2016incub_MG_FD_105486 | JGI IMG/M metagenome (GOLD analysis project Ga0138256, IMG submission 105486) | Active sludge microbial communities from wastewater in Klosterneuburg, Austria - KNB2014incub_MG | ecosystem: Engineered > WWTP > Activated sludge > Unclassified | place: Austria... | reverse complement strand
CGAACAGTTGCATAACGATATCGGTTATTACCTGACGCCTGAATGGCGGGTGCGGGCCGGGGCCACGAATGATTTTGGCGAAAACCCGGGCCTGCGACAGGCTTATGGCGGACTGGATTATTTCCATCAATGCTGGTCATGGTCGCTGCTTGGCGTGCGGAATTACACGGATGATTCCAGCGGCGACAGCGAAATGGAAATATTGTTTACGCTTGGTCTTAAAAATATCGGTGGATTTATCCAGTCCGGATACCGCGACCCTGATTTTGTCCGCAAGGAAACGGGGCGATGAGCATTTATACGTACGATCCGTATAACCGTTATCGCAGGCGCAACGTGCAGCGTTTTGCGGGGTTTGCTGTCGTGCTGGTCTGCATGGTGGCAGGCGGCGCGCTGGGTTTTTTCCTGGGCCGCCAGCACGTTTTCCGCGATGAAATCGTGATGAGCTCGCAGGTCGATGCGCTGACGCTGGAAAAGCAGGAACTGGAAAATACGCTGACGGAATTAAGAGCGGAAGCGCTGACCGCGACGACGCGTTACGAAGAGCTGCAGAAAACTATGGCAGAAACCATGCCGGTGGGGCCAGTGCAGGATCTGATTATGTTGGTACACAGGCAGATTGCGGACGGCATGGATCCTGAGCGGCTGGCTTTTCTGATCCGCTCAGCGAGGCCGCCGAGGAATTGTACCGAGCCGGAAACGCAGCGCTTTGTCGTTTCGACGCCTGCCTATAAAGGACCGGAGAGCAAGGCGAGCATTGCGGAAGGCGGGATCGCGATCAAGGGGCATGGCGTTTCGGCGCGCAATGCGAAGGGCGCGCCCGAGGCCTGGTATGACCCGAGCAAAGCGGTGACGCTTGATTTCGTCCTGAAGGACGGACGGGCCGAGAGTAAAAAAGGTGTGATGCCCATACACCAGTCATTAGTTATCGGCGACAAGGAATACCGTTTCACGGTGACGGAAGGCGCGCGGTCTTTCGCTAAGGTGACGTTCGACAGCTGCGATTATCCGTAGCTACTTAATGATAACTTCTTTTACCGGCGCGTTTTGCATCGTATTGAGGCGGTATTTTATTTTTCCCGGTTCATAGGCAAAGTCGGCCTTGAGATCCTGCGTGTTACGAATGATCGTCATGTCGGCGGCGGGCAGGGTGATTTTAGATTGTTCGCTGAGGAAATCTGAAAGGGCCGTGCCGTTGTCGGCATGCAGGCTTCCATAGATGATTCCTGCGGCGGCTGCGTCTTTTTGGTAGTTGAGGCCCAGTTCGATTCCTTCAACGCCAATGGATTTTGCTTCGGAGAAGGCTTTGATGCTTCCATCCTTGATTTCAAGGGTTGCCGAGGCGTTCTGCCAGGGCATTTCAAGCACAGTGAGGCCACCTGCTCGTAGCTCAGCCATGATTTTCGAGGAGCCGGATTTGTCGCGGGTGTAGTTGAACCAGCCATGGCCGCGGCTGGCGCGGATATGGGCTTCGGGCATCTCGAATTTTCCTTCGTCGATTTCGACGTCGATGTTGGAAAAATCGTGGGCGAGAATGCCGCTGGCGCCTGCTGTGAAGCTTATATATTTTTGCGCGCTATTAAGGTGCGACTGGAACTCGAGTTTTTTATCACTCAATTCACCGTTAAAATCGAAATCGAGCGACAGGCCGCCCAGGCCAGGTGTGAGGATGGAAATTTTCGATTTCTCCATGCGTATGTCCTGGGCTGGGATGGCGGCGATGCGTTGAAAATTATTTGGAATTGCCCAGCCGGAAAAACTTACAGGCATTTGGGCTTGCGGGTCCCATTCGCCGATCAGATTTAGATTTGTAAATTTCAAGGTATTTAAGCGGCCCGTAAAAAGAATTGAAAACGGGTTGTAGCTAATATCGATCGCCTTAATTGTGCTGATCTCGTCTTTGTCGAGCTTGATGTCGTTATAAACAATGTGGGCCCATTTCGATTGCGGCTCAGGCAGGAATGCGGCATCAAGGCCCAGGATTTCAAGGCTGAGACGCGCTTTTTTTTCTGCGGCTTTGGGTGCAAAGACAGCGGCACTGCCGCAGTAAAGTCCGGCAAGAAGAGTTATCAGGAGAATGAAGGCGAGAAATATTTTTTTTGCGCCTTGAAAAGTCAAACGTCGATATCCTGGACGAACTGCGCATTTTCCTGGATGAACAGAAAACGGGGTTCAGCGTTTTTACCCATCAGGCGTTCGACAAGATCGTCCGTTTCGCTCGGGGATCCGTTTTGGTCTTTCAATTCGACAGCAATGCCGAGCGCGCTTTCAGCATCGGGCAAGCTGACGCGTATTAACTTACGCGATTTGGGATTCATCGTCGTTTCCTTGAGCTGCGCGGCGGGCATTTCGCCGAGGCCTTTGAAGCGGCTGATGTCGACTTTGGATTTGCCTTTGAAAGCTGTTTTAAGGAGTTCATCTTTATGTGCGTCGTCGCGAGCGTATTCGCTCGTCGAGCCGCTGGTGAGACGGTAGAGCGGCGGCATGGCGAGGTAGAGATGGCCTTTTTCGATGAGCGGTTTCATTTGCGTGTAGAAAAATGTGATGAGAAGCGAGGCGATGTGCGCACCGTCGACGTCGGCGTCGGTCATGATGATGATGCGCTCGTAACGCAAATTCTCAAGCTTGAAATCCTTGCCCGCATTGCCGCCCATGGCCTGGATCAGGTCCTGAATTTCCTGGTTGGCGCGGATCTTGTCGATGGTCGCGCTGACGACATTCAGGATTTTGCCCTTTAAAGGAAGGATGGCCTGGGTTTCACGGTTGCGGCCCTGTTTGGCCGAGCCGCCCGCCGAGTCGCCCTCGACGATAAAGAGTTCGGTGCCTTCGGCTTCCTGACGCGAACAATCGGCGAGTTTTCCGGGGAGGCGGAGTTTGCGTGTGGCGCTTTTGCGCGCCATGATTTTTTCGTCTTTCTGGCGGACGCGAAGCTCGGCGCGCTCGATCAGCGTCTCCAGCAGGTTCGTGCTGGAGTTGGGGTCGTTCGAGAGCCAGTGATCGAATAAATCCTTGAGCGCCGTATCAACCCATTTGGTGACTTCGGCATTCGCGAGTTTTTCTTTCGTCTGGCCCTGGAAGAGCGGGTTTTTAATGAAGACCGAGAGAATGACGGCAGCGCCGGACATGATGTCGTCTGCCGTGACAACGGACGCTTTTTTCGCGTTCGTCATGTCGGCGTAAGCGCGCAGGCCGCGAGAGAGCGCCGCGCGGAGGCCTTGTTCATGTGTGCCGCCATGGATGGTCGGGATTGTGTTGCAGTAGGAATGCGAGAAGCCTTCGCCATCCTGTGGCCATGTGACGGCGAATTCAACGCGGCCGCCTTTGTCAGGCAGATCGGCTTTGCCGGTGAAATGCGTGGCGGTGAGCGTTTTGCGGTCGTGCAGCGACGTGATCAGGAAATCCTTCAGGCCGCCGGGGAAATGGAATTTGTCTTCGGTGGGCGTTTTGCCTTCACCGATCACGCTTTCGTCACAGCGCCAGCGGATTTCAACACCTGAATACAGATAAGCCTTGGAGCGCGCCATCTGGTGGAGCCAGCTTGGGCGGAAATGCGCCTTGGCACCAAAAATTTCCGGGTCAGGGTGGAAGGTTACGGTGGTGCCGCGCTTGTTTTTTGCCCCGGCGCTTTCTTTCAGTTTCGAAGTTGGTTTGCCGCGCGAGTAAGTCTGGGTGTAGAGCTTGCCGCTGCGTGCGACTTCAACCGTCATGGCATCCGAAAGCGCGTTGACGACTGAAATGCCGACGCCGTGCAGACCGCCGGAGGTTTCGTAATTATCGGTGCTGAATTTTCCGCCGGAGTGGAGCGTGGTCATGATGACTTCGAGCGCCGACTTACCGGGATATTTAGGATGCTCGTCGATAGGAATGCCGCGGCCATTATCGCTGATGGTCACCGAGTAATCGTCTTTCAGCTCGATTTCGATCCAGTCGGCATGGCCGGCAACGGCCTCGTCCATGGAGTTGTCGAGAATTTCGCCGACGAGGTGGTGGAGGGCGCGTTCGTCCGTGCCGCCGATATACATGCCGGGGCGGTGGCGAACGGGCTCAAGACCTTCGAGCACCTGGATGTCGGCGGCGTCGTAGGAGTTCTTCTTCTTAGCTTTTGATGAGTTGAACAGATCAGCCATGCTCCTGAATTATCGTTATCAGGCCCGGAAATCAAATAATTTCATAAAAAAGCCCCCGTTTTAGAAAAACTCCAAACAAGGGCGAATATCCGTTACAATAAGGGGAAGGGAATGTCTTCCCGCATCGTAATACATAATATAGGGGTTTCGATGAAGCGCTTTTCCAGGCGGTATAGTCTTAAAATTCTGGTCGCAGGGATGGTTATGGCAGGCCTTGTCCTGCCCTCCAATATTGCCCCGGCGCAGCAGCTGCTTAAAAGCTATGCGCAGGCCCTTCCGGACATTACCCCGATGCCGGACAAGGAATTCAACGACAAGACCATGCTTTATGAAGATGTCCCGGCGGGGGACGAGGCGCTGTCATACAGATTCAGGCTGCCTGCGGACTGGAAACGGCCTGAGGATTCGGCGCTGACCAGCTACCAGATCAGCAACAAGATCCTCGGCGAGATCGTCCGTTATTACGGGCCGCCGGTTATCGACAAGCGCAGCTATTTTACCCTGCAGGCTATTAACCTCGAATATCAGCTTTCGGCGCAGCAATGGCTTTTACAATACCTGCTGTCGAACGGTTTCACCATTCAAGGCATTAAGGAACATAACTTTAAACGGGCTGAAGCTCTCTATGTGAAAGTCATAGACAGCTCGACCTATGTCATTCGCGCTGTTGCGCAGATGAACGGCAGGCGTGTCGTCATGGCGCAGTATTTCATGCCCGCCGATAGCTGGGAGGGCGAAAAGCAGATGCAGGCCCAGGTCATGAAGACGTTCGAGCTGACCTATCCGATTACGGAGTCAGTCGAGGAAATGACCAAGTATCACTTCCTTGATATTGCCGAATTCCAGTACCCCGTTTCATGGGAATTCAGGGCGACTCCGATGAAGGGCGCGGAGCGCATGAATTTCGAATTGTTGAATATTCAGTCAGAGCAGAAGATCGACTGGAAAAATTACAAGACGCTGGATGGGCGGATCCAGGTGGATATCGTTGCCTATGACGCTGCCGATTCTGTGCTGGGTGAAATCGACAATCTGAAGCGTGGCCTAGCCAAAATCAACCTAGCGGTCGGCGACAAGTTCGAAACGTTCGATGATTTCAAATTTAGCAATGAATTGAATGCCGGTTCAGTTGATGTTTATAAGGCGATCGATAACCAGAATAGTTTGTTGAATTACGAATACTGGATCGTGCCCCTTGAAGCCGGTGATTACTATTACTTCGTCAGCCTGATCACGCCGTCGCGCGATGATGATTTCTTTATCTGGGCGAGAAACACGCAGGCCTATGCGCTTATTCTCAGCCTGATCCGTCCGCTGGATGAAGGCCTGATTTACAGGTAATCAGGACGAATAATACATATGGTATTCGACCGGGTGGACCATGGTCTCGTATGTTTCCACTTCTTCCATCTTCATTTTGATGTACGCGTCGATGAAGTCGGTGCTGAACACATCGCCTTTCAGCAGGAATTTATTGTTTGCACGTAAAGCGTCGAGCGCTTCGCGCAGCGAACCGCAAACAGTCGGGATTCTTTTCAGTTCATGTTCCGGCAGAGCGTAGAGATTTTTGTCGATTGCTTCGCCGGGGTGAATTTTATTTTCGATGCCATCGAGGCCGGCCATAAGCATGGCGGCAAAAGCGAGATAGGGATTCGCCAGCGGATCGGGGAAGCGGACTTCGACGCGGCGGGCGTTCGGTGAATTCACCTGCGGGATGCGGCATGAGGCCGAGCGGTTGCGCGCGGAGTAGGCGAGCAGCACGGGTGCTTCGTAACCTGGCACAAGGCGCTTGTAGCTATTGGTCGTTGGATTAGTGAAGGCGTTCAGCGCGCGGGCGTGCCTGATAATGCCGCCGATGTAATAGAGCGCGGTGTCGGAAAGGCCCGCATAGCCTTCACCGGCGAACAATGCCTTGCCAGTTTTCCAGAGCGATTGGTGGCAGTGCATGCCGGAGCCGTTGTCGCCGAAGATGGGTTTGGGCATGAAGGTCGCGGTTTTGCCATAGCTGTTCGCCACGTTGTGCACGACATGTTTGTAGATCTGCATGTTATCGGCGCAATCGAGCAGAGTGGAATAGAGGATTCCGATTTCACACTGGCTGGGGGCGACTTCGTGGTGATGCTTTTCCACGGCGAGGCCCATGCTCTGCATGACGGTGACCATTTCGCCGCGAATGTCGGAGAGGCTGTCGACTGGCGCTTCTGGGAAATAGCCGCCCTTGATGCGCGGGCGGTGGCCGGAATTGCCGGTCTCGTAATTTTTTGCGGAGTTGTACGGGCCTTCGCTGCTGTCGATTTCGAAGCCGACGCGGTTCATGGAGACGTCGAATTTTACATCTTCGAAAATGAAGAATTCGGCTTCGGGACCGAAATAAGCGGTGTCGGCATGGCCGGAATTTCTTAAATGGTCTTCGGCGGCGCGCGCGATGGAGCGGGGGTCGCGGTTATAGGGGTTGCCCGTGGCGGGGTCGTAGACGTCGCAGAATATCTTGATGGTCTTCTGGGCGGCGAAAGGGTCGACGCAAACCTTGTTGATATCCGGCCTGACGATCATGTCGGATTCATGGATTTCCTTCCATCCGGCGATGGAGGATCCATCAAAAAACAGGCCGTTTTTAACGGTGTCTGTCGTAAATACGCTGTGATGTTCGGCGGAGTGGTGCCATTTACCCCGCATGTCGGTGAAATTCAGCTCGATAAACTCTATTTCATTATCAGCGATGAACTTAATAAGGTCGCTATCTTTCTTAAATTTCAGGACGTTGGCTGGCACGTTTGGCGCTCCGTAGGGGCAATAAATACTTGACCAGAGCTATCATAAACCTATAGACAAAGTCCATTCTGAATATGCGCCGTTCCTACGGCGCTGTGGCGGCCGTAGCTCAGTTGGTAGAGCACTTGGTTGTGGTCCGAGTTGTCGCGGGTTCAAACCCCGTCGGTCGCCCCATTTTCATCCTATTAAACCTTGCACTTCCCTCATTACTCGGCTAACACATTGCCTTGCCGGAACGCGGGTATGGCGGAACTGGCAGACGCACTGGATTTAGGTTCCAGCGCCGTAAGGCGTGTGGGTTCGACTCCCTCTACCCGCACCAACTTGTCAGATTATAGAAAAGAAGAGAATGACAATGCAGGTTAAAGAACTGAAGAAAAGCGGCCTCAATCACGAGCTGGAAGTCACCGTGACGGCCCAGGATATCGACAAGCGCGTGGATCAGCGCCTGAAGGAAGTTGGTAAGACGATCAAGATGCCCGGTTTCAGACCCGGCAAGGTGCCGCTGAAGCTGCTGAAGCAGAAATACGGCAAGGCCATTATGGGCGAAGTGCTGGAGATTGCTGTTAACGAGACATCGACAAAAGCCTTGCAGGAGAAAGACCTGAAGCCTGCTCTTCAGCCAAAGATTGAAGTTAAATCTTTCGATGAAGGCAAAGATCTGACCTACACGATGTCGATTGAGGTTCTACCGAAATTCGATGTTAAGGAATATAAGGGCCTCAAGCTGCAGAAGCTGGTTTCGAAGCCGGATGACAAGGCCGTAACGGAGGCGCTGGAGAAGATTGCCGCCAACAACCACACGACAGTAAAAGTTGAAGGCAAGCGCGCCGCGAAAGACGGTGACACGACCGTCATTCATTTCAAAGGCCGCACGGCGGATGACAATTTTGAGCATCCCGGCATGGAAGGCGATGATCATCACCTGAAACTCGGCAGTGGGATGTTCATTCCCGGCTTCGAGGAGCAGCTGATCGGCAAAAAAGTGGGCGACAAGGCCGAAGTAAAAGTCACGTTCCCGAAAAACTATTCCAAGGACCTTGCAGGCCGCGACGCGATTTTTGATGTCGAGATCAAGGAACTGCGCGAGCCGGGCGAAGCGAAGATCGATGATGATTTCGCCAAGTCACTGGGGCTCGACAACCTGGATGCGCTGAAAACAGCGGTGCAGGACCAGATGCAGCAGGAATATGACCGTCAGAGCAAGATGTACCTGAAGAAGACGCTGATGGATCGCTTGGATGAATTGCATGACTTTGAAATTCCTGCCGGCATGCACGACATGGAGTTCAACAATATCCTCGGCCAGATCGAGCATGAACGCGCGCACCATGTGCATGGCGAGAATTGCGACCATGGCGATGATTACAGCGACAAGGTCACTGATAAGGAAAAAGATGAGCTGAAAGATATCGCCGGACGCCGCGTGCGCCTTGGTCTCGTCCTTTCGGAAATCGGCACGAAGAACAACATCAAGGTTTCGGATATCGAGCTTCAGAAGGCCGTTATCGCCGAGGCCCAGCGTTATCCCGGTCAGGAACGCGATGTTTTCGATTATTTCTCGAAGAACCGCGGCGCGCTGGAGACCTTGCGCGCACCCCTGTTCGAGCAGAAGGTCGTAGACTATATTCTTGAACTGGCAGATGTCTCAGAAAAGACCGTAAGCGGCGAAGAACTGCTTAAGGCGCTTGATGAAGACGAGGGCGAGGGCAAGGAAAAGTCCAAGAAACCCGCCGCCAAGAAGAAAAAGGCCTGATAGTTTAATAATCCCGGCTTTCGCAGGGGGGCTAAATTTGTTAGGTTCTGATTCTGGACATTAACCTTTTTAGGAAAGACCTATGGCCGAGCGCGATCCGTTAGAAGTTTACGATAACTACCTTGTTCCGACCGTCATCGAACAGACGAATAGGGGCGAGCGAGCGTTCGACATTTACTCGCGCCTCCTGAAAGAGCGGATCATCTTCCTGACCGGCGAGGTGAACGACCATGTTTCGTCGCTGATCTGTGCGCAGTTGCTGTTTCTTGAATCAGAAAATCCCAAGAAAGATATTTCGTTTTACATCAATTCACCGGGCGGCGTTGTGACGTCGGGTCTCGCTATGTATGACACGATGCAATACATACGCCCGGATGTTTCGACCGTGTGTATCGGCCAGGCGGCCTCGATGGGTTCGTTGTTGTTAGCGGCGGGAGCCAAGGGCAAGCGCTATGCGGTTCCGAATGCCCGGATCATGGTTCACCAGCCTTCGGGCGGTGCGCGCGGTCAGGCGACGGATATCGAGATCCAGGCCAGGGAAATCCTGCGCCTGCGGGAGCGCCTCAACAAGCTTTACGTTCATCACACCGGCCAGAAACTGGCGGTTATTGAAAAAGCCATGGATCGCGATAATTTCATGGGATCCGAGGAAGCCAAGGAGTTCGGCCTGATCGACACTGTAGTTGAATCCAGGCCTGAGCCGGTGGGCGAAGACGCCAAAAAATAAACCCTTTCTAAAGATTTGAGCGTTTAAGCTGTTAAAGGGCCTTGATTTTCGTCCAGAACAGGCCAAATTCAACTCATTGGACGTTATAAACGCAGTTTTTATGCTAAAATCGCCAGAAAGCTGCTCTTTTGTGACATTTTTTACTTAAAAACAGAAAATTCGAGGGTTCGCGCATGCTCGGTGGTTCTTTAGGCGGTCCAAAAGCCAATATTTACGCAGTTCTGCCCCTGCGGGACATTGTCGTTTTCCCCCACATGATCGTTCCCTTGTTTGTAGGCCGTGAAAAATCGGTCCAGGCGCTTGAGCATGTCATGCATGAGGACAAGCAGATCCTGCTCGTGACCCAGAAATCACCGGGTGATGACGATCCGGGCCCCGATGCTCTTTACACGGTCGGCACGATCGGCACGATTCTCCAGCTTCTGAAATTGCCCGATGGAACCGTGAAGGTGCTTGTCGAGGGCGGCGCGCGTGCGCGCATCAACAAATTCGTCGAAGCGAAGCCGTACCTTGAAGCGGAAACGGTTCAGATCACCGATGACACTCTTGTGAATGACGAGATGGAAGCGCTGTCGCGCGCCGTCATGACGCAGTTCGAGCAGTATGTGAAGCTCAACAAGAAAATTCCGCCTGAAGTGATCGTCTCGGTCAACCAGATCGAGGAGCCGTCGAAAATGGCGGACACAATTGCCTCGCATCTTTCACTCAAGATCGACCAGAAGCAGGAATTGCTTGAAGTCGCCAGCACGTCTGAGCGTCTTGAGCGCATTTATGGCTTCATGGAAGGCGAGATCGGTGTTCTGCAAGTTGAAAAACGCATTCGCAGCCGCGTCAAACGCCAGATGGAGAAGACACAGCGCGAGTATTACCTGAACGAACAGATGAAGGCGATCCAGAAGGAGCTCGGCGAGTCCGAGGACGGGCTGGATGAGCTTGGCGAGTTAGAGAAGAAAATCAACGAGACAAAACTTTCAAAAGAAGCGAAAGAAAAAGCGCTTCATGAAATGAAAAAATTGCGGCAGATGTCACCGATGTCGGCGGAAGCCACGGTTGTGCGTAATTATCTCGACTGGGTCATCAATGTGCCGTGGAGCAAGCGCACGCGCGTGAAAAAAGACATCGCGCAGGCTGAGAAAGTTCTGAGCAAGGATCATTACGGTCTTGAGAAGGTCAAGGAGCGCATTCTTGAGTATCTCGCGGTCCAGCAGCGTATGAATAAAGTCAAAGGCCCGATCCTTTGCCTCGTCGGTCCGCCCGGCGTTGGTAAGACGTCGCTCGGCCAATCAATCGCCAAGGCGACGAACCGGAATTTCGTGCGGATGAGTTTAGGGGGTGTGCGCGATGAAAGCGAAATCCGTGGTCACCGCCGTACCTATATTGGCGCGCTTCCCGGCAAGATCATCCAGGGCATGAAAAAGGCGAAGGTTACGAACCCGCTTTTCCTGTTAGACGAAGTCGACAAGCTGAGCCATGACTGGCGGGGCGATCCGTCTTCGGCTTTGCTTGAAGTTCTCGACCCCGAGCAGAACGATAAATTCCAGGATCATTATCTTGAGCTCGATTACGATTTATCCGACGTTATGTTCGTCTGCACGGCGAACAGCACGGCAGGTATGCCGCGCCCGCTGCTCGACCGGATGGAGATCATCCGCGTCGCTGGTTATACCGAGGACGAGAAACTTGAGATCGTTAAACGTCACCTGCTGAAAAAGCAAATGGCGGCGGCGGGTCTGAAATCAGGCGAGTTTACGCTCAACGATAACGCGCTGCGCGATTTGATCCGTTATTATACTCGTGAATCTGGCGTGCGTAGCCTGGAGCGCGAGATTGCCAATCTCTGCCGCAAGGCGATCAAAGAGATCCTGATGAAGGGCAAGACAGAGATTTCCGTCTCGCCGAAAAATCTTTCCAAATATGCCGGAATTCAGAAATTCCGTTTTGGCGAGATCGAGGAAGAGAACCGCGTCGGTGTCGTGAACGGTCTGGCTTATACCGAGAGCGGCGGCGATCTGTTGTCGATTGAAGCTGTTACCATGCCCGGCAAAGACGGCAAGGTGACGATGACCGGAAACCTGAAAGATGTGATGAAGGAATCCATCCGCGTTGCCGAGATGCTGATTAAATCACGCGCGACAACGTATGGCATTGATTACGAAGAGCTGAAGGAAAAACAAATCCACGTGCACGTGCCGGAAGGCGCGACGCCGAAAGACGGCCCTTCGGCCGGCGCGGCGATGGTGACGGCGATCATGTCGGCGCTCACGGGGATTGAAGTGCGCAAGGATATCGCGATGACCGGTGAAGTGAATTTGCGCGGCAAGGTCACCGAGATCGGGGGCCTTAAGGAGAAATTACTCGCGGCGTTACGCGCCGGGATCAAGAAAGCGCTTATCCCGCAGGACAATGAAAAAGACCTGCCGGAGATTCCCGCAAACGTCAAAAAAGCCATCGAGATCGTTCCGGTGCGGACGATCGATGAAGTTCTTGCGCATGCGCTTATTGAAATGCCGCGAAGCAAAGCCGCTGAATCCAAAGAAAAAATCGGCGCTATTCCTGCGGACGGCGCGGAGAGCAAGGGCGACGACGTCATTCGTCATTGAAGAATTTCCTAAAAAGGCGTACAACGATTCGTATCCGGCAGAGAGAATCACTGGCCCAGAGCGGAATTTTTTCCGTCGGTTGGTCTGTACAAATCGTTTGAGCAGATCAAGCGTTCAACTTTTCACAAAGGGGGTTTCCCGTGAACAAGCAAGACCTTATTGCCAAAGTGGCCCAAAATGCCGACATCTCCAAAACCAAAGCAGCGGAAGCGGTCGACGCCGTGATCGACGCGATCAAATCAAGCCTGAAAAAAGGCGATGCCGTTCGCCTGGTCGGCTTCGGCACTTTCACCGTTGCGCGCCGTTCGGCGACGACGGGCCGCAACCCGCGCACCGGCGAGCCGATCAAAATTCCGGCCTCCAAGCAGCCTAAATTCAAGGCCGGCAAAGAGCTGAAAAAAGCCGTAAATAAATAGACTAATTATGCTGTCATCCTCCGCGAAAGCGGAGGATCCATGGATTGTGGATCCCCCGGTCAAGCCGGGGGATGTCATTTTGGGGTATTTACTTGATTTTCCCCCGGTTTCTCATTAACAAATAGCCGGAAAGCGCGATTAGCTCAGCGGTAGAGCAACTCGTTTACACCGAGTGGGTCGGCGGTTCAATCCCGTCATCGCGCACCATTCTCCCCGATTTATGCCTTTTTAGATTATGCGCATTCGCGCATGGGCCCGTCATCGCGCACCATTTCCCCCCTTATTTCCTTGGATTTCAAAGCTTCCTGCCATAAATTACCCCGCATGGTGGCACTGACTGAAATCAAGCGGCATAAAACGCTTCCCGTCCGTATCCGTAATATCGTGATCGGCGGTGGGTTTCCCGTGGCCGTGCAATCGATGACGAATACCGACACCGCCGACGTCCAGAAAACATTCGAGCAGGTGCGGCAGTTGCATGAGGCCGGTTCCGAAATCGTGCGGGTGACGGTCAACACCGCCGAGGCCGCGAAGGGTGTGCCGAAGCTGCGTGAGTTGTTAGATAAAAATAATCTCGATGTGCCGCTGGCGGGGTGCTTTCATTATAACGGGCATAAATTGCTGAGCGATTTTCCTGAGCTGGCGCAGGCGCTGGATAAATACCGCATCAATCCCGGCAATGTCGGGTTCGGGCAGAAGCGCGACCGCCAGTTCGAAATCATGATCGAGAAAGCCATTGAGTTTAAAAAGGCGGTGCGCATCGGCGTGAACTGGGGTTCGCTTGATGGTGATCTTTCAACGAGATTGATGGATGAGAATGCCGCGCGGGCCGAGCCGTGGGGCGCGGATGCGGTAACAAGAGAAGCGCTCGTGCAATCGGCGCTGATGAATGCGGAGAAGGCGATTAAAATTGGTTTGCCTGTGGAGAAAATTATTCTTTCGGCGAAGGTGAGCCGCGTGCAGGATTTAATTGCTGTTTACCGTGAGCTGGCGAAGCGTTCGAATTATGCGCTGCATCTTGGGCTTACTGAAGCCGGGATGGGATCAAAGGGAATTATCGCGACGGCGCTGGCGGAAGGGATGCTGCTGCAGGAAGGGATTGGCGATACAATCCGCGCGTCGTTGACGCCGGAGCCGGGCGGCGACCGGACGATTGAAGTGAAAGTCTGCCAGGAAATTCTGCAGGCGCTTGGTTTGCGTTCTTTCGCGCCAGAAGTTTCGGCCTGCCCGGGATGCGGCCGTACGACCAGCACGGTTTTTCAGGAACTGGCGCAGGACATACAACGTTATTTAGATAAGCAGATGCCGCTCTGGGCGGCGGACTATCCGGGCGTCGAGACAATGAAAGTGGCCGTGATGGGCTGCATCGTCAACGGGCCCGGCGAGAGCAAGCATGCCGATATCGGGATTTCATTGCCGGGAACCGGTGAGCAACCCGTAGCGCCGGTCTTTATCGACGGGAAAAAAGCGCATACGCTGCGCGGTGAAAATATCGCGAGAGATTTTGAAAATATCGTCGAGGGTTATGTCGCGGAACGATTTGGCAAGAGCAAGGCAGCATGAAACTGAAAAACACATCGCTTCTGAAAGATAAAGCTTTCGTCGCCGGTGAGTGGGTGAAAGGTGCGAAGTCTTTTGACGTTACGAACCCGGCGAACGGGAGCGTGGTTGGAGCGGTTCCTGATTTAACGCCTGCCGATGTGAAGAAAGCGATTGAAGTAGCGCACAAGGCGCAGCCCGCATGGGCGATGAAATCGGCGAAGGAGCGTGCGAAGGTTTTGCGCACATGGTCGGATTTGATGATCCAGAATGCCGACGACCTGGCGGCGATTATGACGGCGGAGCAGGGCAAGCCGCTGGCCGAGGCGAAAACCGAGATTTTATCGGCGGCGAGTTTTTATGAATGGTTCGCCGAGGAAGCCAAGCGCATTTACGGCGATACGATCCCGAGCACGTTTCCGAATTCGCGTATTACCGTGATCAAGCAGCCGGTTGGCGTTTGCGCCGCGATAACGCCGTGGAATTTTCCGACATCGATGATCGCGCGCAAGGCCGCGCCCGCTTTGGCGGTGGGCTGCGCGATGATTATCAAACCTGCGGGTGAGACGCCGCTTTCGGCATTGGCGCAGGTGGCGCTGGCTGAAGAGGCAGGGGTGCCGAAGGGAATATTGAGCGTCATTACTTCTCGTGATTCAAAGGGCGTGGGCCTTGAGATGTGTGAGAACGAACTGGTTCGGAAACTTTCATTTACAGGTTCGACGGAGGTCGGGCGCATTCTGATGAAGCAATGTTCCGGCACGATCAAACGAATTTCGCTGGAGCTGGGCGGTAATGCGCCGTTCATCGTTTTCGATGACGCAGATTTAGATGCGGCAGTGGATGGCGCGATTGCATCGAAATACCGGAATGCGGGGCAGACCTGTGTTTGTGCGAACCGCATTTATGTGCAGGATAAAATTTATGACGCGTTTGCGGAAAAATTGGCGGCGAAAGTGAAGGCACTGAAAGTCGGCGATGGGGCTGAGCAAGGTGTGCAGATCGGGCCGCTGATTAATGAAGACGCAGTTATTAAAGTCAAAGATCACATCAAAAATGCGACGGAGAGCGGCGCGAAGATTGTGACAGGCGGGCAGCCGCATAGACTCGGCGGGTTGTTTTTTGAGCCGACGGTTCTGACCGGTGTTACGCAGAAGATGAAGGTTGCGAAGGAAGAGACATTCGGGCCCGTTGCGCCTTTGTTCAAATTCAAGGATGAACAGGAAGTCATCGCAATGGCGAATGACACGATCTTTGGTTTGGCCGCTTATTTCTACGCGCGGGATATAGGCCGTATCACGCGGGTGTCGGAAGCGCTGGAATACGGGATGGTCGGCGTGAATGCGGGAATTGTTTCAACTGAGGTCGCGCCGTTCGGCGGTGTCAAGCAATCGGGTATTGGCCGCGAGGGTTCGAAATACGGTCTTGATGAATATCTCGAGATTAAATATGTGCTGACGAGCGGCCTAAAGATTTAATTCTGTTGCGGTTCTATCGATGGCTTTTTGCTGTTGTTCAAAGTAAGGGTTTCTCAGTCTTTGCAGTTTTTCCAGATATTGTTTCCTGACATCCTTATGGCCCGCATGGGTGGAAACCTGGCCTTCGATTTTCGCGCCGGTTGCCGAATTTTTGAAAACACCATGCAGATATGCCTTTAAATCTTTTCTGAAGCCCTGACCCCCGCCAGCCGCATTTTCAATGTCATGCTTATAGGTGGCTACTAAAAACGAAATGGTTTGATAGATATCGGCAGCCATGCCGGGTTTGTCATTTAGATGCAATCTGACCGGCAGCCAGATGACAGGGTATAAAAGTGCGTAAGAGAGGCGTGTGTAACGGCCCTGGCTTTGCAGATCGACTGCCGCGCCGATCATAGTACCGGCAATCGGCATGATATCGACGGGATCTCTGTAAGCGGGAATTGATACGCTGAGCGAAGCAGCAGTTGTAAAAAAGCCGACAAGTTTTGGGTGGCTTGCGCCCCATTTCGTAGAGAGGATTGTGCTTCTGAGGCAGGCGCCGCCCTGAACGGCGGCGGCGGTCCAGGATTTTTGCAGCGCGTAGGAGAGGGTGTTCACGCTCGTGACGGCAGCAGCAACAAGGCGCATTCTCCTGGTATCAGGGAAGCGCGCTTTGATGGTATCCGACCCAATCCGCATCAATAAAAGCAGCGAACTGGCGACCTGGCCTAAAAGCTGATTATCCATGTTTTGCCTTAAGGCGCGGACATTAAATATAAAATATGTAAATAGCAAGAAAAGCTTTTGAAGCGGCGCTTTGTGGGCTATATCAGGGCGAACAAAAACAAGGGAGTTTCACTATGCTCATCGGCGTTCCAAAAGAAATCAAGACACAGGAATACCGCGTCGGACTTGTGCCGTCGTCGGTGAAAGAATTTGTAACGCAGGGCCACCAGGTTCTGGTCGAGACGGGCGCGGGCGCGCAGATCGGTTTTACCGATGATATTTATAAAGAAGCTGGCGCGAAGATCGCTGCTTCTGCCAAAGAAGTTTTTGAAAAAGCCGAAATGATCGTGAAGGTAAAAGAACCGCAGCCGCAGGAAATCAAGATGCTGCGCGAAGGTCAGATACTGTTCACTTACCTGCATCTCGCGGCGGACCCGGAGCAGGCGAAAGGCCTGATGGATTCCAAATCGGTCTGCATCGCGTATGAAACGGTAACATGCAAGGACGGACGCACATTGCCGCTGCTCCAGCCGATGAGCGAAATTGCCGGGCGTTTGTCCATTCAGGTCGGCGCGCATTACCTTATGAAGCATAAGGGCGGCACGGGCCGCTTGATCGGCGGCGTGCCGGGTGTAAAACCCGCTGAAGTCCTGATTATCGGCGGCGGCGTTTCGGGTTTCCACGCGGCGCAGATGGCGACCGGTATGGGTGCGAACGTGACCATTCTTGAGCGCGATAACGAGCGCATGCGTTTCCTCGATGAATATTTCCATGGCCGCGCGAATATTATTTATTCGAACACGGATGTGGTCGAGCGATACTTGCGCAAGTCGGACCTGATTATCGGGGCCGTTCTGATTCCGGGTGCTGCCGCGCCGCGCCTGCTTAAGAAGGCGACGCTGAAGGAAATGATTCCCGGTTCCGTGTTCGTCGATATCGCGATTGACCAGGGCGGCTGTGCGGAGACGAGCAAGGCCACCACCCATGACAAGCCGACCTTCGTGGTCGATAACGTAGTCCATTACTGCGTTGCCAATATGCCCGGTGCTGTGCCGTTGACCTCGGCGCTGGCTCTGAATCACTCGGTTCTGCCTTATGCCCTGCAACTGGCGAACAAGGGCTGGAAAAAGGCCCTCGGCGACAACCCGAATTTCCGCAATGGGTTGAATGTCTGTTACGGTGAAATCACGCATCAGAATGTCGCGGAAGCACTCAATCTGGCCTTTAACCCGGCCCCGAAAGCGCTGGCTGCATAGGAAAAAAGGCCGAAAAAGAGGCAAGGTCCTAGTTTTGCTTGCTTTTTGAAAAGGCCCGGACTAAATAAGACGCAGTTTAACCAATGCGGGAGTAGTTCAGTTGGTTAGAACGCCGCCCTGTCACGGCGGAGGTCGCGGGTTCAAGTCCCGTCTCTCGCGCCATTTCCTTTCCAAAACCCCTGAATCATTAGTGAAAACAACAGGAAATGCTGTTTTCTTTTATGCCCTGTAATGGTAAAACGGACGGGCACTTTCAAAGGGTGATTTGGCCTCATGGCACCGCAAGATTTCCTCATCGAATACCTGCCTATTCTGATCTTTATGATTATTGCGCTTGGCATTTCAGGAGCCATGGTTCTCGGCTCGCTCCTGGTTGCGAAGCAGAAGCCTGATGCTGAAAAAAATTCGGCTTATGAATGCGGTTTCGATGCGTTCGGCGATGCGCGGAATAAATTCGACGTGCGGTTTTATCTCGTGACGCTGCTCTTTATCATTTTCGACCTTGAAATTGCCTTCCTGTTTCCGTGGGCTATCTCGCTTAAAGGCATAGGCGTGTTCGGTTTCTGGTCGATGGTTGTTTTTCTCGGCGTGCTGACCGTCGGGTTTATTTACGAATGGAAAAAAGGCGCGCTGGAGTGGGAATAAATGGGACACGATAGAAAAGTCATACAAGCGCCTGATTATAGTTTCCGCACCGGTGTGCCTCTGCCGCCGGCGTTGGAGCAGGATGTCGTTCCGGCTGCCATCTCGCGCACGCTCGAGGAGAAAGGTTTCCTGCTGACGCATGCCGATAAATTGTTCGACTGGGCGCGTACGGGTTCGATGTGGCCGATGACGTTTGGTCTGGCGTGCTGCGCGGTTGAAATGATTCACGCCTATATGTCGCGCTATGACCTTGACCGTTTTGGGATGATCCCGCGTCCGAGCCCGCGTCAGTCCGATGTGATGATCGTCGCCGGGACGCTGTGCAATAAAATGGCGCCTGCCTTGAGAAAAGTTTACGACCAGATGCCCGAGCCGCGCTGGGTTGTTTCGATGGGAAGCTGCGCCAATGGCGGCGGGTACTATCATTATTCCTATTCCGTTGTACGTGGATGCGACCGCATTGTGCCGGTCGATATTTATGTGCCCGGCTGCCCGCCGACGGCAGAGGCGTTGATTTACGGCCTGTTGCAGCTTCAGAAAAAAATCCAGCGAGAGGACACGCGCATTGCCCGCTGACCTGAAAACGCTTGGTGAGAATATTGTTGAGAGGCTGGGCGGTGCCGTTGAGTCTTTCGAATTTGCGCAGGACGAGCTTGTTCTGAAGGCGAAGCGCGATGAGATTGTTAATGTGCTGACGCATTTGCGTGATGACGGTGCCTGCCGCTTCACGCAGCTTGTCGATGTCACGGCTGCCGATTATCCCTCGCGGCCCGAGCGTTTCGAAGTGGTCTATAATATGCTTTCCATCAGTAACAATACGCGCGTGCGGGTGAAAGTATCGGCTTCTGAAGAGACGCTGGTACCGAGTGCTACAGTCGTGTTCCGTTCCGCAAACTGGTTCGAGCGTGAAGTGTGGGATATGTACGGGATTTTGTTCAGCGGTCACCCGGATCTGCGCCGCATCCTGACCGATTACGGTTTTGAGGGACATCCGCAGCGGAAAGATTTTCCGCTGACCGGTTATGTTGAGCTTCGTTACGACGAAGAGCAGAAGCGCGTGGTGTATGAGCCTGTAAAACTTACGCAGGATTTCAGAAATTTTGATTATTTAAGCCCGTGGGAAGGCATGACGGACATCCAGCTTCCCGGCGATGAAAAAGCCGTGAAGCCGCCGCATGGCTGGCGTCCCGCGCAGAAGACAAAAGGTGTGCGATGATTTCTGCCGGGCGCAAAGACGAAATGCTGGATATCGGCGCTGAAACCCAGATCAAGCCGTACACGATGAATTTCGGGCCGCAGCACCCGGCTGCGCACGGCGTTTTGCGTCTTGTGCTTGAAATGGAAGGCGAGATTGTCGAGCGTGCCGACCCGCATATCGGATTGCTCCATCGCGGCACCGAAAAACTGATCGAGCATAAAACCTATATGCAGGCTGTGCCGTATTTTGATCGTCTCGATTACGTCGCGCCGATGAACCAGGAACATGCGTTTGCGCTGGCGACGGAAAAGCTGCTCAAGATTACCGCGCCGCGCCGCGCGCAGCATATTCGCGTGTTGTATGCCGAGATGGGGCGCGTTCTGAATCACATTCTGAATATTACGACTTTCGCTCTCGATGTCGGCGCGATTACGCCTGCGCTCTGGGGATTTGAGGAGCGCGAAAAGGGCATGGAATTTTACGAGCGGGTCAGCGGAGCGCGATTGCACGCGAATTATTTCCGCCCCGGCGGCGTGGCGCAGGATATGCCAGCAGGTTTAGCCGCCGATATCATGGAATGGTGCGAAGGCAGCCTGCCGAAAGTTATTGATGACCTCGACAGTCTTTTGTCAGGCAACCGCATTTTCAAGCAGCGCACGGTGGATATCGGCGTGGCGACGCGCGAGGAAGCGCTCGACTGGGGATTTACCGGGCCGATGCTGCGCGGTTCCGGTGTTGCGTGGGATCTACGCAAGTCGCAGCCTTATGATGTTTACGCGGAAATGGATTTCGACATCCCGGTGGGCAAGACGGGCGATTGTTACGCGCGTTATCTCGTGCGCATGGCCGAGATGAAAGAATCCATCAAGATCATGAAGCAGTGCCTTGAGAAATTGCCGCAGGGTCCGGTGAAGGTCGATGATTACAAGATCGCGCCGCCGCCGCGTGCGGAGATGAAATCGTCGATGGAAGCGATGATCCACCATTTCAAACTTTATACCGAGGGTTATCACGTTCCGGCTGGTGAAACATATACGGCTGTCGAGGCGCCGAAGGGCGAGTTCGCAGTGTACCTGGTTTCCGATGGCACCAATAAACCTTACCGCTGCCGCATCCGCGCGCCGGGCTTCCCGCATCTTGCAGCGCTGGATTTCCTGTCCAAGGGGCACCAGCTTGCCGATACGGTTTCGATCATCGGTTCGCTTGATATTGTGTTCGGAGAAATTGACCGATGAGAGCTACTAAATGAAGAAGCCATTTGATCTTCACGCCGATTACCAGCCCGGGAGCTTCGAGTTCACGAAGGCGAACCAGAAGCGCATCGAGGAAATTATTGCGCTCTATCCGAAAGGTCGTCAGCAGAGCGCGGTGATGCCGATGTTAGATCTTGCGCAGCGGCAGGTCGGTGAGGAGGGTGAGAAAGCCAATCCTCCATACGGCGGCTGGATTCCGCGCGCGGCAATGGACAAAATCGCGGAAATTCTCGGCATGGCACCGGTGAAGGTTTACGAGGTCTGCAGTTTCTATTCGATGTACAACATGGCGCCGGTTGGACAAAATTTGGTGCAGATATGCACGACGACGCCGTGCTGGCTATGTGGCTCGGACGAGCTTGTGAAAACGTCCAAGAAAAAGCTCGGCATCGGCATGGGCGAGACAACTCAGGATGGAAAATTTACGCTCGTTGAAGTTGAATGCCTTGGTGCGTGTGTGAATGCGCCGATGGTACAGGTGAATGACGATTATTACGAAGACCTCACGGGTGAGAGTATGGGCGAATTGATTGATGCACTGGCCAAAGGCGAGAAGCCGAAGGTTGGTTCGCAAACAGGCCGCCGCGGATCGATGGCGCAATCCGGGCCAACGAGTCTTGAAAAACTTGCCAAGAAAACGGGTGTTTCCTGATGCTTAAAGACGAAGACAGGATTTTCACAAATCTGTATGGATGGGAATCCCACAAGCTGGCCGATGCGAAGAAGCGCGGTGATTGGGACGGCACCAAGGATATTCTGGCCAAGGGCCGTGACTGGGTTATCGAGGAGATGAAAAAATCCGGACTGCGCGGGCGCGGCGGCGCGGGTTTCCCGACGGGCATGAAATGGTCGTTCATGCCGAAAGAATCCGGCAAACCGCATTACCTCGTTATCAACGCCGATGAATCCGAGCCGGGAACCTGCAAGGACCGGGACATTCTACGCTATGAGCCGCATAAGTTATTAGAGGGTGCATTGATCGCCGGGTTCGCGATGGGCGCGCACAAGGCCTACATTTATATTCGCGGTGAGTTTTACAACGAAGGTTCGACGCTGTGGCAGGCCGTGCATGAAGCCTATGACAAGGGATTGCTCGGCAAGAATGCTGCGGGTTCCGGATGGGATTTTGATGTGGTTGTGCACCGCGGCGCGGGCGCTTATATCTGCGGCGAAGAAACGGCGCTGCTGGAATCGCTCGAGGGCAACAAGGGCCAGCCGCGTAACAAGCCACCATTCCCAGCGATGGCGGGGCTGTATTCCTGCCCGACGACGGTGAACAATGTTGAGACGATTGCCGTTGTGCCGACGATTTTACGGCGCGGGGGCGCGTGGTTTTCGAAAATCGGTTTGAACGAGAAAAATGCGGGCACGAAGTTGTTCTGCATTTCGGGCCACGTAGAGCAGCCCTGCAACGTCGAAGAGGCGATGGGGATTCCCTTGAGGGAATTGCTGGATAAGCATTGCGGCGGTGTACGCGGCGGATGGGATAATCTGCTGGCTGTTATCCCGGGCGGGTCGTCGACGCCGCTGCTGCCGAAATCAGTCTGCGAGAGCCTGCCGATGGATTTTGACTCGCTACGTGCGGCGGGCTCCGGTCTCGGCACGGCGGGCGTCATCGTCATGGATAAATCGACGGATATTATTTACGCGATTGCACGGCTTTCCTATTTTTACAAGCATGAGAGCTGCGGCCAGTGCACGCCGTGCCGCGAAGGCGCGGGCTGGATGTGGCGCGTGATGACGCGCATGGTACAGGGCAATGCCACGGTCGAGGAGATCGATATGCTCTGGGATGTGACGAAAGAAATTGAAGGCCACACGATCTGTGCGCTTGGCGATGCGGCGGCGTGGCCGGTGCAGGGTTTGATCCGTCATTTCCGTCCGCTGATGGAAGAGCGGATCGCATACTACCGGAAACAGGCGGCTTAAGCCGTTTTCTTTTTTGATATCTCGAAATAGGCGGCGGCGTTGCGGAACAGGGCCATGCCGTCGGATTCCAGCGGCAGTTTCTGGCCGTTACGCTGGGCTTTGTCTTTCAATCGGTCGTAATCGTCGCGCTGCCAGGTGAACATGCCGCGTTCAGGGTGTGGCATAACGGCGAGTACACGGCCTGTCGGGTCGGTGATGCCCGCGATATCGACGGTAGAGCCGTTCGGGTTGAACGGGAATTCGCCATTCGCGGGCTGGCCGTCAGGTTTAACGTAGGTGAGCGCAACCTGATTGTTCTTCTGAAGCGTCTTGAGTGTGCCGGGTTCCATCATGAAGCGACCCTCGCCGTGGGCGACAGGGACGTGCAGGGAGCGGACACCGGCGAGCCATGGCGAATTGTTCGGCTGGATTTTCAGATCGATCCAGCGGCATTGATAACGCGCGGTGAGGTTATAGGTGACGGCCACGAGGCGTTCGCCGTAATCATGCCCGGTTGGCGGGGCGAGGCCGAGATTGGTCAGGATCTGGCAACCGTTGCAGATGCCGATTGTGAGCGTGTCACGCTCCACGAAGCGCTTCAGATGATCCCATAGCGCGAGTTTCATCTTTTGTGCGAAGGCGTTACCGGAGCCGGTGTCATCTCCGTATGAGAAACCACCGGGAACTGCCAGAATCTGAACGTCATTCAGCTCCTGCGGATTTTCGATCAGGTCGTTGATGTGGCGAATAACGCCGGTCAAACCGGCATGTTCGAAAGCGTGAAGGGTTTCCTCCTCGCAATTCAGCCCGTATCCGGCAAGGACCATGACTTTTGACATTAATAGTCCCTCAGAGGCGCCTTATAGGCCTCTTCCAATGCTTTAATATCTTCTTTGAGTATATTCTTAATATTGAGTTTTTCGCCGTAGGCGACTGAGCCGATGTAATGGGCCAGTGAACCGAAGCATTTTTCGAAAGCTTTTTTGTTCTGCGGCGCGACGGTCACGACGATGCGGCCCGCGCTTTCGGAATAGAGGGCTTTGTCGGCTCTTAGATTGATATGGCTGAGGTCAATGTCGAGGCCCATCTGGCCCGCGATAGCGATTTTTGCGAGCGCGATGCCGAGGCCGCCATGGTTTACCGCGATGGCCGAGGCGATGAGGCGGTCGCGCACGGCGCGGCCATAGAAGGCATAGAGTTTGCGGTTGGCTTCGCCGTCGACCTTCGGGACATTCTGGCCGAGCTGTTTGTTTGAATCGTAATATTCGCTGCCGCCGAGTTCGTCCTTCGTTTCGCCGAGGAGATAAACGAGGTCGCCGATTTCCTTGGGCACGATGGAGATTGAGCCCTCGACATCCGGGATGACGCCGATGGAGGAGACGAGGAGCGTAGGCGGTGCGGAGATTTTAACCGGTTTGCCGTTTGCGTCGAAACCTTTGAAGTCATTGAACATGGAATCTTTGCCCGAGATGAAGGGCGTGCCGTAAAGGACGGCGAGATCATAGATGGCCTGAACCGCGCGCTTTAACTGGCCGAGGCGTTCCGGTTCATCGGAGGAGCACCAGCAGAAATTGTCGAGCAGAGCGAGGTGGTTGAAATCGACGCCAGCCGCGACGGCGTTACGTACCGCCATATCGAGCGAGTTGGTTGCCATGTGATAAGTGTCGATGTCGCTGTAGCGTGGGAACAATCCTTGCGAGAGAACGACCCCGCGCGGCGAAGTGAGGACGGGTTTGGTAATTGTTGCTTCGGCATAGACGCGGCCCGGGCCCTGCATGGGACCAAGGACGGCGGTGCCCTGGACGTTGTGGTCGTATTGCGTGGCGATGAATTCCTTGGAGCAGATATTCAGGCGGCCAAGCATTTCTTTAAGTGATGCGCCGTAATTGGGTTCTTTAAGGTCTGGTTCTTTTGAACCGCCGACGGTGAATGTGGTTTTGAGCGGTGTTTCGGGCAGGCCGTCATGCAGGAAATCCATCGAGAGATCCATGATGGTCTCATTGTGCCATGTGACTTTTGCGCGCCCATCATCTGTATAGGTGCCGATGACATGCGCCTCGACGCCGCGACGGGCGAGGAAGTCGATGAGTTTTTTCGTGTTCTTTTCAGGAACGGCCATGGTGATGCGTTCCTGTGATTCCGAAATCCAGATTTCCCACGGTGCCATGCCGGGATATTTCAGCGGCACGCGTTCGAGTTCAACATGGAAACCGCCGGACTGGCCTGCCATTTCACCGATGGAGGACGACATGCCGCCCGCGCCGTTATCGGTGATGGAATTATAGAGGCCGAGATCGCGGATTTCTTTGATGAGCGCGTCCGACATTTTCTTCTGCGTGATGGGGTCGCCGATCTGGACGGCGGTGGCGGGAGAGCCTTCGTCAAGTGCGACAGAAGAGAATGTCGCGCCGTGGATGCCGTCGCGGCCGACGCGGCCACCGGCCACAACGATTTTATCGCCGGGGAGGGCTTTTTTCTCGTGCGAGGGTTTGCCGTTGATGGTGCGCGGGATGAGGCCGATGGTGCCGACGAATACTAAAGGTTTGCCGACGAAGCGGTCATCGAAATAAGCGAAGCCCTGGGGTGTTGGGATGCCGGAGCAGTTGCCGCCGGATTCAACACCGCGCACGACACCGTTCATGATGTTGGCAGGCGGCAGGATTTTTTCGGTCTTTGATGAGTTGCGGTAAAGCTCGGGCGAGGTGCGTGGATCAGCGAAGCAGAAACCGTAACGGTTGATGACGGGTTTTGCGCCCTGGCCGAAGCCCATGCAGTCGCGGTTGACGCCGACGATGCCGGTGATTGCGCCGCCGAAGGGATCGAGTGCAGAAGGGGAGTTGTGCGTTTCGACTTTGTCGGTGATCAGGTAGTTGTCATCAAAAATGATGCCGCCGGCATTGTCGGAGAAAACAGAGACGCAGAAATCGCGCTCGCCGCGTTTCTCGCGAATTTCTTTTGTTGCGCGTTTGATGTAGTGGCGGTAGAGACCGTCTTTGATTTCGTCGATGGGCGAGGCGAAAATGGTGTGCTTGCAGTGCTCGGACCATGTCTGCGCCAGCGTTTCGAGTTCGATGTCCTTCGGCGCGCGGCCTTCGGATTTGAAATGGTCCTGAATGGCTTTCAGATAGAGAAGCGAGAGGCCGAGCGGGCCGCGGCGCGAGCCATCGGGATTCTGAATGCCATCTTTGCCGATTTTTTCGAGTTCGGAATCGGCGGCGTTTAAGTTTACGTCGTCGGCGACTGCGCCTTTGTTATCCAGAACCACTTTTGGCAGGACAGCTTCCATGCCGCCGTCTTTTTTGAACGACTTCTGGTCTTTGATGCTGATGCGCTGGATGAGCTTGTTCGAGATTTCACCGGCGAGCGCCTCGACATCCTCTTTTTTGATGTTGCCTTTGATCAAATAGAGGCGCGAGGAATAGCATTCATTGTCATTATCCGCGCCGATGAGCGTCAGCAATTCGGACGCCGTGTGTCCTATATTGTCGGTAACGCCAGGAAGGAAACCGATTTCCAGCGCCCAGTCGAAATCCACATCCAGAGTTGTGGGCGGGGCGATTCCGGCTTTCTGTACGACAGGATTCGCGAGCGAGCCGATGAATTCGGGGCTTTTGGCCTTGGGATTCGCGGAGGTATAGACATCAACAACACGGACGGTTGTTTTCTTGCCCATGGTTTGCAGGGCTTTTTGTATTTGTAAGCCTCTGCCATCCTCATTATGGGCTAGAACTTCAATCCGATAGGGCATATATTCTATTTCCGGTGTTGATATTCCACGTGGCCCGGATTAAACAGTAAAGCGGGTTCCACTTCAATAACATAATGTAAACGGCAGCATGCCCAAACTCACGATCAACGGCATAGAGATTGAAGTCGAAAAAGGAACCAGCATCCTTCAGGCCGCCGAGCAATTGGGCGTCGAGATTCCCCGCTTTTGCTACCATGACAAGCTTTCAGTCCCGGCGAATTGCCGGATGTGCCTCGTGCAGGTTGAGGGCGGCCCGCCCAAGCCTGTGGCAAGCTGCGCCATGGCATGCGGCGACGGGATGATCGTCCACACCGAATCCGACATGGTGAAAAAGGCCCGCAAGGGAGTGATGGAGATGCTCCTCATCAACCATCCGCTCGATTGCCCGATCTGCGACCAGGGCGGCGAGTGCGACCTGCAGGACCAGGCGATGGCGTATGGATTTGATAGGTCGCGCTTTTATGAGAACAAGCGTGCCGTTCCAGACAAGGAACTCGGGCCGCTGATCAAGACCTCGATGAACCGCTGTATCAATTGCACGCGTTGTGTTCGTTTTGCGGAAGAGGTGGCGGGGACGCCTGTTCTGGGGCAGTTCCACCGCGGCGAGGAAGCCGAGATCGGCACGTTTATCGACCAGCTGGTGAAGACCGAGCTTTCGGGAAATCTGATTGATGTCTGCCCGGTTGGCGCGTTGACGTCCAAGCCTTACGCTTTCAAGGCGCGGGCGTGGGAATTGCGCAAGACGGAAACGATCGACGTTCATGATGCGCTGGGCTCGAACATTCGCGTTGATGTGCGCGGGCGCGAAGTGATGCGTGTGCTGCCGCGCCTGCATGAAGATATTAACGAAGAATGGATCGACGACCGTACGCGTTTTGCTTATGACGGGTTGCAGCGCGGGCGCATTGACCGTCCTTATATAAGAGACGAGAAGAGCGGCAAGCTGATCGAAGCGACATGGGATGAAGCGTTTGCAACAATTGCCGCACGGATGAAAGGCGTGCGCGGTGTCGAGAGTGCAGGACTGGTCGGCGATATGGCCGATTTAGAATCCATCGTGGCGTTGAAAGATTTCCTGACCTATCTCGGTTCGCCGAACATGGATTGCCGGACGGATGGTTCGTCGTTCGATGTGAATGAACGTTCCGGTTATCTGTTCAATTCGACGATTGCCGGGATCGAGCAGGCGGATGCGATTTTGCTGGTGGGGACCAACCCGCGTTGGGAAGCAACGCTGGTCAATGCCCGCATCCGTAAGATGTATCTGGAGAAGCGGATTAAAGTCGCTGTTGTCGGCGAAGCTGCTGACCTGACTTATCCATACGAGCATCTAGGTAATGGGCCGGACGCAGTTGAAAAGTCGCGCATGTTCTTCGGCAAGGCCGAGAAGCCGATGATGATTGTCGGCAGCGGTGCTTTCATGCGTGAAGACGGCGTAGCGGTGCATCATGCCTTGCGCGAGATCGCGGTAAAATCGGGCGTTGTGAAAGACGGTTGGAACGGATTTAACATCCTGCACCGGGCGGCGAGTCGCGTCGGCGCATTGGAAGCCGGGTTCGTGCCGCAGAAAAAGGGCAAGAACTTCCACGAAATTCTCGAGGGCACGAAGAACGGCACGATCAAGATGCTTTATCTTCTCGGCGCCGATGAATTCGATGCGCGGTCGCAGATCGGCTGGCAGACATTTGTGATTTACCAGGGGCACCATGGTGACCATGGCGCGGCGCGGGCTGATATCGTTCTGCCCGGTGCGGCTTACACTGAGAAAGACGCTATCTACGTGAACACCGAAGGGCGTCCGCAACTTGCGAAACGTGCTGCGTCAACGCCGGGCGAGGCGCGCGAGGACTGGAAGATTATCCGCGCTTTGTCGGCGCATCTGGGCGTCAAGCTTGCTTATGATACAAGCGTGCAACTTCGCCAGCGCATCGCGCATGAATGGCCGCATCTGGTTGATATCAATGTGATCAAGCCGGCGAAATGGGCCGAGTTCGGCGAGAAGGGTAAGCATCAGAAAGAGTCTTTCCGCTCGCCCGTCAGAAATTTCTATCTCACGAATGCGATCTGCCGTGCGTCCGAAACAATGCGTAAGTGTTCGGCTTCGTTCCTTGAAAAAGAACAATTTGCGGAGGCGGCGGAATGAACGGGCTCGATGTCATTGCCGTTTTGAAAGGTTTTGGCGCCGATATAGTGTTCAGCCTGCTGCTGGGTTTGGTCGCGAGTTTCATCGTTGGTTATATCGGTGTAATCAGCAAGGAGCCGGTTACTTCTCTTCCATTAATCGTTTCGCTTGGGATTGGCCTGTTGGGCGCTTTGGCGGGTGGTTATGTGACGGCGCGGAGTGCGCAGCAGGAGCCTGTGTTTAACGTCATCGCGCTGAGTGTCGTTATTATAGTCATTGGTGCTGTCCTGGCTTTCTTTTCCCAGTTCCCGATCTGGTACAACATTGCATCGTTTGCGCTGGTGGTGCCATTCACTTATGCGGGTGGTTACATGTTTATGAACAGAAGGGCGCCGTGATGAAAAGATCGACATTGGAGCAGGTCAGGGAATTTCATGAGACTTACGGCTTGCCCGTAGAAAGCGTGCCGAATATTTCCGATCAGAAAACGAACGATCTTCGTATCAATTTGATTGCGGAAGAGCTGGAAGAGCTGCAGGAAGCGTTGAAGAATAACGACATTGTTGAGACGCTCGATGCCTTGATCGACCTTCAATATGTGCTGGATGGCGCGTTTTTGTCATTCGGCCTGCATGATGTCAAAGAGATTGCGTTCGCGGAAGTGCACCGCTCGAACATGAGTAAGCTCGGCGAAGATGGTAAACCCATTCGCCGCGAGAGCGATGGCAAGGTTATGAAGGGTCCGAATTATTTTGTGTTTGACATGTCACAATTTATAAAGAGCAAGAAGGCGGTGTAAGTGCTGGAACTCTGGAACACATATGAAATCT